>JADKLW010000074.1_pt1 | contig 63876 bp, 60 predicted proteins | sample 8641881 | NCBI WGS metagenome assembly JADKLW01 (sample SAMN16272185, study PRJNA661076) | feces metagenome | isolation source: fecal sample from diarrhoea affected cattle B | host: Bos taurus | place: South Africa: Lokaleng Village, Mahikeng | collected 2019-09
ACACAAGTATATGATTAAAGCGAGTTCCATATGATACCATTGAAAATTAATAATTTTAATCATATGAATGCAGAAGATCAAAACAAAAACATATTATCCAAAATAGGAATCGATAGCCTGAATGAGATGCAGGTAGCAGCCCTGAATGCGATCACTAATGAGCAGAATGTACTGTTGTTATCACCTACAGGTTCAGGGAAAACGCTTGCTTTTCTCCTGCCCGTTCTTCAATTATTGCAAGAGGATATAAGACAAGTACAATGCTTAATCGTAGTACCGTCGAGGGAGTTGGCCCTACAGACAGAACAGGTATGGAAAAAGATGGGAACAAAATTCAAAGTAAATGTTTGTTATGGCGGACATGCTCTCGATACCGAACTGAAAAACCTGAGCACTCCACCGGCTTTGCTTATCGGAACACCCGGACGATTGACCGACCATCTGGAAAGAGAATCTTTTGATACGGGCTCCATTAAAATCCTGGTGCTGGATGAGTTTGATAAATCCCTGCAGTTAGGTTTCCTGGATGAGATGAATACCATCATCAGTCAACTGCCCTGCTTACAAAAAAGAGTCCTGCTTTCAGCTACATCCGATGTGGAAATTCCGGCCTTTGTAAAGATGGAATCTCCCGTAACGCTTGATTATACTGAAGAAGAGAAAAACGAGGCTCTTTCAGTTAAACTTGTTGTATCACCGGAAAAAGACAAGATCGACTCTTTGTTTCATCTACTCTGTTCCCTCGATCCCGGGCCGGCACTTATCTTCTGTAATCACAGGGAAGTCACGGAACGTATCAGTGATCTATTGAATAAGAAAGGAATAGAGGCCGGATATTACCACGGAGGCATGGATCAGGATGACAGGGAGAGGATCCTCGTCCGCTTCAGAAACGGAAGTCTGCATTATCTGGTTACAACCGATCTGGCAGCCCGCGGCCTGGATATCGCCGAGATGAATCATGTAATACATTATCATCTTCCGGCCACGAAAAGTGAATTTGTTCATCGTAACGGGCGTACAGCGCGGATGCTCGCTTCGGGAACCGCTTATATTATCCAATTCAAAGAGGATAAGATGCCGGATTATATTTCCGGTAATCTGGATATCTTACCCGTTGCATCAGGAAAACCGTTGCCGGATGCCCCCGAATACCGGACAATTTATGTAAGCGGAGGCAAGAAGAACAAGTTAAATAAAAGTGATATTGTCGGTTTCTTTTTACAAAAAGGAAAACTTGAGAGATCCGACCTGGGGCTGATCGAAGTGAAAGATTTTATCTCTTTTGTAGCCGTGCGTGCCTCTGTCGTAAAAACGCTGCTGGCGAATATCCGGGATGAAAAGATGAAGGGTAAAAAGTACAAGATAGAAGTGGCCAGGGATGTAAATAAAATGGGTAAACTGCTTGATTGAATAAGTTTATTTCCTATTTTTGACACAGTAAACATTTTAAAAAGCAGATGAAAAAATTATCACGGCGCAGTTTTCTCCGTACGGGTCTTGTCGGTTTTGCAGGTCTTTCGATTGTCAGACCGGGATCATTTGAATTAAACCATTTATCACCTGTTGCTGTTGACAAAGTTCAATTAGGCAATAGCGGACTAAAGGTCTCCCGGATCGCTCTGGGTACAGGCTCTAAAGGGGGTTCCAAAGCATCGAACCAGACCCGGCTGGGGATGGATCAATTTGCAGATCTGGCCCACCACGCTTATGACAGGGGGATCAGCTTCTTCGATATGGCAGACTCCTACGGCTCACATCAATATGTAGGAAATGCCATTAAAACCCTGCCGCGTGAGAAGATAACCCTGCTCACAAAAATCTGGACCCACGAAGATGGTTCAGACAGAAATGTACCTGTACGTGATTCCCTTGATCGTTACAGGCTGGAGATGGGCACCGATTATATAGATATTGTGTTGATGCACTGTTTGATGCAGGGAGGATGGAGCAGCAACCGCAAACACTATATGGAGGGACTGTCAAAAGCCAAAGAGGAGGGCATCATCAAAGCTGTAGGTGTCTCCTGCCACAATTGGGATGCCATGGTGGAAGCGGTGGATAATCCATGGATGGATGTGATTATGGCCCGTATCAATCCTTTCCGGAGTCATATGGATGGCACTCCCGACATGGTGAAAGAGTTGCTGGGTAAAGCGAAGAAGAACGGCATAGGCGTAATCGGCATGAAGATCTTCGGTGAAGGAAGCCACGTGAGTGATAGTGAGCGAGAGCAATCCCTTCAATTTGCGCTTACCAGGGCCAATATTCACTGCATGACATTAGGCATGGAATCCACCTCTCATATTGACGATGCTGTGGTAAGGGTAATGACTAAAGTGATGGATAGTTACTGAATCTCCGTATAAATCTTAATTTTATCGTATAAAAAAGGTTTAAATATTATTTAACGTTAAATCTGTGCCCATAAATTAAACATATGATTTAATCATTTGTTTAATTCAAGTGATTCCTCTACTTTTGTCTTAGAAAAAATAATGATATGGAAACAATGACGACCGAACAGAAAATATTGAAGGCGGCTGATAAGATATTCACCCAGAAGGGGTATGCAGCCACCAGAACCAGAGATATTGCCGAGGAAGCAGGGACTAATCTGGCGCTGCTGAACTACTATTTCGGCAGTAAAGAGAGGTTGTTTAAATATGTGGTACAAGGGAAGCTGAAGATGTTGCTTGGTGCGATGGGGCCGGCTTTATCTGACGGGCAAATATCTCTTGAAGAGAAGATTAGCCTGATCACGGAAAATTATACCAGCCTGTTGCTTGAGAATGAGGAGCTACCCATTTTCATCCTCAATGAGCTCACGGTGAACAGGGAGCTTTTTGCGAAGATCACACAAAATACGCGTCAGATAGCCCAACCGGTCATTGAAAAGCAATTGAAGGAGAGAGGTATTGAAATATCAGCAACGGATTTAATCATCAATGTATTGAGCATGACCCTGTTCCCTTTTGTTGCAAAACCTCTGATCACATCATCGGGGTTGGTCAAAGAAGAGGAGTTTGTGGAGTTTGTAACTGAGAGGAAAAAGAAAATTATCGAGTGGATCATAAAAATAACCCTTTAAATAATGAAATTATGAATCATAGCGTATCTCTTCTATTAACGGGGTTAATCTGGATGAACAGCATACTGGTTCCTGCGCAGATCATCACGCTGGATCAGATGCAGGAGAAGGCAAGAACAAACTATCCTGCCATTACCCGGTATGACCTCATTGAAAAGACAAAAAATTTCAGTATTGAGAATGCGAACAAGGCATATCTGCCGCAAGGGACGCTGAGTGCGCAGGCAACATGGCAGTCCGATGTAACCTATATCGATATGGATCTGCCGGAAGGGATGCCTCCCCTCAATATTCCGGTGCCCGATCAGGATCAATACAGGGTAGTGGCCGAGCTGAACCAGCTGCTCTGGGACGGAGGGGCTGTCACAGCTCAGAAGAAGAGCCTGGAAGCCAATGCAGAACTGGAGAAGAATCAGCTGGACGCAGAGATTTACACCTTGAGAGAGCGTGTGAATAATCTCTATTTCGGCATTTTGCTGATGAAAGGAAATCTGCAGCAACAGGAGATCCTGGAGAAAGAGCTGCAACGCAACTACGACAACGTGCAGACCTACGTGAACAACGGTGTGGCCAATGAAGCCGACCTGAGTGCGGTGAAGGTGGAACAGCTGAAGGCGGGACAACAGCGCATCCGGCTGGAATCGACGCTGGATGCCTATATCCAGATGTTATCGGTACTTGTGGGAGAATCACTCCATAAGAAGATGACTTTTGTAAAACCCGACCCCGATACTGAACTGATATCTCCCGTGATCAACCGCCCGGAGCTGAAGATGTTCAGTGCACAGGAGGAGGCGATAGAATCACAGAAATCGTTGCTGAGGGCAAAGAATATGCCTAAGCTGGGCGCCTTTGCACAGGGGGGCTACGGTAAACCGGGGCTCAATATGTTCGACACCGAATTTTCACCTTATTTTTTAGGGGGGATCCGCCTCTCGTGGAACTTTGGTAATCTCTACACGCTGAATAATGATAAGAAGAAGATTGATCTGCAGAAACAGACCGTGAACACGCAGAAGGAGACCTTCCTGCATCATCTGTATATGGTGATACCGCAACAACAGATTGAGATTGAAAAATATAAAATGACGATGCAGGATGATGACGAGATTATACGCCATCAGACATTGATGCGCAAAGCGGCAGAGGTGAAGGTGGAGAATGGCACGATGTCCGTCTCAGATCTGATGAAAGAGATCAATGCCGAGGAGGCAGCCAAACAGGCGAAAACATTGCATGAAACGCAATACCTCATGTCGGTCTACGCACTGAAACATACCACGAACCAGTAAATAAGCTGCTGAACTATCGCATGTTCAAAAAATTGAAGTAGAAACAGCTAAAGATGAGACCTACAAAAGTTTTGTGGGGACCCATTGACCTCAAGGAATGTAAAAAGAGCAGCTGTTTGAAGCGAAGCGAGTTCTGCTCTTTTAGTGAATATTTGCGATAAGCCAAATGGGTAGAAGACAAGTTTACTTGTATTTATACCATGGCGAGCAAATATCTACGTTAGTGAACGAGGTCAAGCATGGGTCACAAAACATTGTTAGTCGATAATTTAGCTGTATACAAAGCATGCGAAACATAAATAAGCTGTAAGCTGAAAGCCGTGAGCAGTATGCGGCACCAGATAAAAAAATAAAGCATAAAATAACATCGAACTATGAAACCATTTCATTTACTCACAACATTACCCCTGTTATCCCTTTCATTCCTGCTGTTTTCATGCAGCAACGGCAGCGAGGAATATGATGCCACCGGATCCTTTGAAGCCACGGAAATCATCGTCTCTTCTCAGGCTAACGGACGCATCCTGGCACTGCATGTGAACGAGGGTGAGCAGCTGCAGAAAGAGCAGATTGTAGGCAGGATAGACAGTACGCAGCTCTACCTCCAGAAGATGAGCCTCCTCTCCAACGCAAAAGGTGTCCGTGCCCAGCAACCTGATATCAGCAAGCAGACATCTGCCATCCAGGATCAGATCAAAACCCTGAAACGGGAGAAGGCCCGTGTAGAGAGGCTGATTGCCGCCAATGCGGCCAACCGGAAGCAGCTGGATGATATTGAATCGCAGCTGGAGGTGCTGCAGAGCCAGCTCTCAGCACAAACATCCATCCTGCAAAAAAACAGCCAGCACATCTCTGCACAGAGTTCCACCATTGATATACAGGTGGCACAACTGGACGATCAGCTGGAGAAGACGCGGATCACATCTCCCATCACCGGCACGGTACTGAACAGATATGCCGAAACGGGTGAACTGGCTACCATGGGTACGCCTCTCTTCAAGATTGCCGACACCGGCACCCTCTTCCTGAGGGCTTATGTGACGAACGACCAGCTGGCTTTGATCAAACTGAACGATGAGGTGACAGTGCGGGTGGATGACGGAGAGGGCGGCATGAGGTCATATAAAGGAGAGATCAGCTGGATATCCGATAAATCGGAGTTTACCCCCAAAACCATACAGACCAAAAACGAACGGGCCAACCTTGTGTATGCATTGAGGATAGCTGTTCACAACGATGGCTTTCTGAAGATAGGCATGTATGGCGAGGTGAAGTTTACATCACCCCGGTAGCATGCGCTACCGATCTCACAATGACTCAACTGCGGAGCAGATCATAAAGACGACAACAAAATGATTGAAGTAAAAGATATACATAAGCGTTACGCCAAAGGGAAGGTGCATGCACTCAAGGGCGTCTCCTTCTCAGTGGAAGATGGTGAGATCTTTGGTGTGATCGGACCCGATGGAGCCGGCAAATCATCGCTTTTCCGGATCCTCACCTCGCTACTGCTGCCCGACAGTGGCACTGCCATCATGAACGGGTATGATGTGGTGAAAGATTACCGGAAGATCAGGCAGATCATCGGCTATATGCCGGGGCGGTTTTCACTCTACCAGGATCTGAGCGTGGAGGAAAACCTGACGTTCTTCGCTACGCTCTTCAATACGACCATTGAAGAGAACTACCACCTGATCAGGGATATTTATCAGCAGATAGAACCCTTTAAAAAACGACGTGCAGGCGCTCTTTCCGGCGGGATGAAACAGAAGCTGGCACTGAGTTGTGCATTGATTCATAAACCGGAGATACTGATCCTGGATGAACCGACGACAGGGGTAGATCCTGTTTCAAGGAAAGAGTTCTGGGACATGCTGGGGCGGCTGAAAGAACAGGGGATTATTATCCTCGTTTCCACGGCATATATGGATGAAGCGAGCCGCTGCGACAGAATCGCGCTGATTCGTGAAGGGGAGTTTATCGCGAACAACACCCCACAGGGTATCATCGATGATTACTCCGGGGTATTGTGGTCGGTAGAAGGCAGCCGCATGTCCGCCCTGCTCTCGGCGCTGCGCGGTTTCTCCGCGATCAGGACCAGCTTCGCATTTGGCGACAAGCATCATATCACCGTAGAGGAAACATTGCGTCCCGATGAGCTGAGGCAATACCTTGCAGGTAAGGGATTCAGTGATGTGCATATCGCCCTCGTCACACCCACAGTAGAAGATTGCTTCATGGCTATTTGAAAGTGAAAAATGAAAAAAGAGGATGATGAATAAAGTAATAGAGGTTTCGGACCTGACGAAGATGTTCGGCAATTTTACGGCGGTAGATCATATCACTTTTGATGTGAGGGAGGGAGAGATCTTCGGGTTTCTCGGTGCCAACGGTGCCGGAAAGACTACGGCGATGCAGATGCTTTGCGGTATAAGTATGCCGACTGCGGGTGAAGGATCCGTGGCAGGTTATGACATCATCAAGGAGAATGAGATGATCAAACGGAATATAGGCTATATGAGTCAGAAGTTCTCTCTGTATGAGGACCTCAGGGTGTGGGAGAACATCCGGCTGTTCGGCGGCATCTACGGACTCACCGACAGGGTGATTGCGGAAAAGACCGATGAGCTGTTGAAGCGATTGGATTTTCAACAGGAGCGTAACACACTGGTGAAATATCTGCCGCTGGGGTGGAAACAGAAACTGGCATTCTCCGTGGCCATCTTTCATGAGCCCAGGATCGTCTTTCTGGATGAACCCACAGGGGGAGTCGACCCGGCCATGCGGCGTCAGTTCTGGGAGATGATCTATGAGGCGGCCGACCAGGGCATCACGGTCTTCGTGACCACCCACTACATGGACGAGGCGGAGTATTGCAACCGGGTGTCCATCATGGTGGATGGCCGCATCGATGCCCTGGACACACCGGCCGAACTACGTCGCAGCTTCAACGCCGACTCCATGGATGAGGTGTTCCGGCAACTGGCACGCAAAGCGCAACGGGGCGATTAACCGACGGACAGGCGGGCTTCATGCAACGCAGCAGGGTTGATTATCAAAAACATCAAAGGAAATGAAACAGTTTATTGCATTTATACATAAAGAGTTCTATCATATCTTCCGCGATAACAGAACGTTGCTGGTGATACTGGGGATGCCCGTAGTGGAGATACTGCTGTTTGGCTTTGCCATCAACATGGAAGTGCAGGATATCCGCGTGGCTGTTTACGATCCCACCCCTGATGCACTCACCACCGGCATTGCAGAGCGCATACGACAGAACAGCTACTTCAATTACCAGGGTAACGTACAGTCGATGGAGAAGATGGAGGCTTCAATGCGAAAAGGAGAACTTGATCTGGCTGTTGTCTTTCAGCAAAACTTCCAGGAGAGCCTCGTGCACTCCGGAGAAGGGGCTGTGCAACTGCTCTCCAACAGCTCCGACCCCAACAGGGGGTCTATCGCCGCAACCTATGCCACGGCCATCATTGCAGGTTATCAGATGGAACAGATGGAGATCAGCGAGATACCTTTTCAGATTAAGACCGAAAACAGGATGATCTATAATCCGCTGATGAAATCCTCCTATATGTTTGTGCCGGGTATCATGGGGCTGGTGCTGATGATCATCTGTACCATCATGACCTCTGTCTCCATCATCCGCGAAAAGGAGCGCGGCACCATGGAGGTGCTGCTGGCATCACCACTGAAACAGGGAACCATGATCTTTGCCAAGACCATACCCTATATGATCATATCCATGATCGACCTGGTCATTATCCTGCTGCTTAGTTATTTTGTGCTGGATGTCCCCATCAACGGCAGCCTGCTGCTGCTCCTGTTGATCTCTCTCATCTACATCACCCTCACGCTGTCGTACGGACTGACCATCTCCACCATGGTCAACAAACAGGTCAATGCGGTCATCGTCTCGGCTATCACCGCAATGATCCCTGTGCTGATGCTCTCAGGAATGATCTTCCCCATAGAGAGCATGCCCCCGGTGCTTCAGGCCTTCTCGACCATCGTTCCTGCACGATGGTTTATTGATGCGGTGAGGAAGGTCATGATTCAGGGACAGGGAATAATGATGGTATGGAAAGAGATGCTCGTATTAACGGGAATGACCCTCCTCCTGTTAGGGGTTACGATTTTAAAGACCAAGAAAAGACTTTAACGTTAGTAGGTTAGTAGGTTAGTAGGTTAGTAGGTTAATAGGTTAGTAAGTTAGTAAGTTAATAGGTAAGTAAGTTAGTAAAATAATAGGTTAGTAAGTTCTTAGGTTTATAAGTTGGTCGCTGAAAGCTGACTGCTGAAAGCTGAAAGCTGATCACTGATCACTGACCGCTGATCGCTAAAAAATATCATATGAAATCATTAAAATATCTCATCGAAAAAGAGTTTAAACAGATGTTCAGGAACCCGCTGATTCCAAGATTGATTGTGCTGTTTCCCACCATGGTGTTGCTGGTTTTTCCATGGGCAGTGAGTTTCGAGATAAAGAACATCAAAATTGATGTGGTGGACCACAGCAAAAGTGTCTATTCAAGGCGCCTCACCGATAAGATTGCTGCTTCACAGTACTTTATATTAAACGATACGCCGCCCGATTATCAGACAGCGATGATGAATATGGAACAGGGTGAGACAGATATGATCCTGGAGATCCCTGCTTCATTCGACAAGGAGATGGTGAAAAGCAGATCTACGGGAGTAGGTGTGGCTGTCAACGCTGTTAACGGTACACAGGGTCTGCTGGGGAGTAATTACATCATGCAGATCGCGAACGAATTTTCGACTGATCTTCGCGGAGAACTGATGCATACCATGCCTGCACAATCACGCGCATCGATGATGCGGATGCCGCAGATAGAGATCATCCCGCAATACAGGTTTAATCCGGCGTTGGACTATAAAAACTTCATGATCCCCGGCTTCATGGTGCTGCTGCTCACGATCATCTGCGGTATCCTGCCTGCACTGAATATCGTGATGGAGAAAGAGAACGGCACCATTCAACAGATCAATGTGACCCCGGTAAGCAGGATCGGCTTTATCCTGGCCAAGCTGATTCCTTTCTGGATTGTAGGTCTGGTGGTGATGATCATCTCTGTCACGGTGACATACCTGATGTATGGTCTATGGCCGGCAGGGAGTATGCTGGCAGTGCTTTTCTCTGCTATTGTCTTTATCTTCTCCATATCGGGTCTGGGGATCATCATCTCAAACTATTCCGAGAATATGCAGCAGGCAAGCTTTCTGGTGATGTTCTTTATCCTGATCCTGATACTGCTTGGCGGTATGTTCACCCCTGTTTCCAGCATGCCCTCCTGGGCCAGGGTGATTGCAGCGGTGAACCCGTTCAATTACCTGACAAAAACCTTCCGGATGCTCTATCTGAACGGCAGCACACTGGCTGATGTGTCGGGGAACCTGCTGATATTGGGTATCATTGCTGTAATCCTCAATGGCTGGGCAGTGCTCAGCTATAAGAAGAGAGGATGAAGCTGATATGATGAACGAATGTTGAACACAGCGTGTAGTGAAATGAAACATTTATTTTTGTTACCCGTCATCCTGATGCTGCTTGTATTTATGCCTGATATAAATGCTCAGTCAGAAGCAAGCCCTGCCGATTCAACAAAGTGGCCTCTTAAGCGTCTTATTGAAGGTGCAAAATCAAAGATAGCATACGACAGGCAAGAGTTGACCATGACAGAAGATGATATTATCAGGAGAATGGACTCCCTCCCACCCTTTTCCATCTACAAAGACAACTTTTTTATTACCGGCATTCCACTCAGAAGAGAGATCAGCGGAGAAACAGCCGACGCCAAATTCCAGATCAGTATCCGTCATCGCCTTACAACCAGCCGCTTACCCTTCGATTCGTTCCTCTTCCTGACCTATACACAGAAGTCGTTTTGGAATATCTACCGTAAATCCGCACCTTTCAGGGATAGTAACTACAATCCCGGTATTGGATTGGGAAGATATATAATTGTTGATAATCAGCTCACAGGGGCTGTGTTCCTGCAGCTCGAACATGAATCCAATGGACGCGACGAGGAAGAGTCACGGAGTATCAACTGGATCGGCTTAAGCGGCAAATATTACATTACCTCCAATCTTGCAGTCAGATTCAAGGTCGTCGTGCCTTTCCTTCCGGATGAAACAAACAGCGATATACTTGATTACAGGGGGACAGGTTTTTATTCTGTTGACTACAAGACATCGAACAACCGATGGTGGCTGTCAGGTACTTACAGCCCGAAAAAAAGTGTAAAGGCACTCAATCTCCGGTTGAGTGCCGGCTACAAGATCTCGGACAGATTCAATCAATATATCTTCGGAGAACTATACAGCGGCACCGGTGACAGCCTGCTTGATTACAACCGAAAAGATCTGCAGTTGCGTGCAGGGATCTGCATCAAACCCGCTTTTTTTGATGTGTTTTAATCCACGGGATGACACTACGAATAAGATGGCACGCATTGGAGATAATGTCCTACCCGTTGCTTATGATTTCAGGGTTTGGGGGAAGTATCTCCTGGTGTTGTTGGCAATGCGCACCAGCATCAGCATCACCGGCACCTCCACCAGCACCCCTACCGTGGTTGCCAGGGCTGCTCCCGACTCAAGCCCGAAGAGTGAGATAGCCACGGCGACAGCCAGCTCGAAGAAGTTGCTTGCCCCGATCATGCCGGCAGGGGCGGCCACATCATGCGGCAGCCTCCATGCTTTAGCCCACCCGTAGGCGATGAAGAAGATCAGCACCGTCTGAATGATCAGCGGAATGGCAATCAACAGGATATGAAGCGGGTTCTGCAGGATGGTATCACCCTGGAACGAGAAGAGGATGATCAGCGTGAGCAGCAACCCCCCCACGGTGATGTTGTTGAATTTCTTTATAAAGACATTGTTGAAGTAGTCGATCCCCCGCCTTTTCACCACGTAGATGCGTGTGAGCATACCGGCCAGCAGCGGCACTACCACGAAGAGCACCACCGAGAGGAAGAGCGTATCCCAGGGTATGGCGATCCCTCCTATGCCGAGTAGCAGACCCACGATAGGGACAAACGCCACCAGGATGATCAGGTCGTTCAGCGCCACCTGCACCAGGGTATAGGCTGCATCACCCCGGGTGAGGTGACTCCAGACGAACACCATGGCGGTACAGGGAGCAGCGCCCAGCAGCACCGCGCCGGCAAGGTACTGGTCGGCCAGCGCAGCGGGGATAAGCGACTTGAACACCACGAAAAAGAAGAACCATGCGATGGCGAACATGGTGAAGGGTTTGATCAGCCAGTTGGTCACCCCGGTGATCAGGATACCTTTCGGCTTTCTGCCCACATTTTTCACGCTGTTGAAATCTACCTTTAACATCATGGGGAATATCATCAGCCATATAAGGATGGCTACCGGAATAGAGACATTGGCGTACTCGAACTGATGCAGTGTGGCAGGTACGGATGGGATATAGAGACCGATCAGAATGCCCGCCACAATACAGATGGCTACCCAGAGTGTGAGGGTTCGTTCAAAAAAACTTATGCCTTGACTTTTCTTCATATTTTTTATTTTATAATTGAAATTTATCTGTTTTTTGTAAACAGTAAATTGGAAATTAATTTTTATATCCCGATACCGTAATGCTGTAAATACCGGTATTACTATCTTTAAAACGGATACTCTCTGTACCGGATAGATACTTAACCATTATCTCCTTAGGGATCAGGATTTCTTTTTGTTTGTGAATGGTGATATTTTTAAATCCCTGCAGTGCTATGATGCTGAGATATTCACTTATCTCAATTGCACCCGAAACACAACCTACGTACATCTCGGCATCATTCTTTAACGCTTCGGGTAGATTGCCTTTGAGCACCACATCAGAAACGCAGAAATGTCCCGAAGGTTTTAAGACCCTCATCATTTCAGCAAAGGCTTTATTTTTGTCAGGTACAAGGTTCAACACACAATTGGAGACGATTACATCAAATGTACTGTCGGTAAAAGGCATCTCTTCAATATCGCCTTTCACAAACGAAACGTTCGTATGTCCAAGCTTATGGGCATTTTCAACTGCTCTGCTGACCATGGCGTCAGTGAAATCCAAACCGGTTACCCTGCCGGTATCACCAACAATGGCTCGCGCAACAAAGCAATCATTTCCAGCACCACTTCCAAGGTCAAGCAGATGATCTCCTCTCTTTATATCCGCAAATTGGGTAGGGATACCACAGCCTAAACCCAAATCGGCTTCCGGATTGTAGCCTTCCACATGTTGATATTCATCGCCAATCATGCTGAATTCCAGTTCTCCACAACATCCCGAAGATTCGCAACAGGATAATGGAGCCATTTGTAAACTGCGATTGGCAATAGCTCCATACTTTTTCTTTACCACCTCTTTTAAATCCACTGACTTCATAACTGAGGTTTTAATTGCTCAACATACAGTTGATGAAAATCTTTTTTTATCTGATCGCGAATCCTGTAAAACTCACTCAAAATAAATTCTTCAGATCCTTTTGCATGGGATGGGTCCTCATAGCCCATGTGCAACCGCTGTTTCACTTTCCCCGTAAAAAGAGGACATGTTTCGTTGGCATGGTCACATACCGTAATCACATAATCCCATTCATCTTTGATGTACTGGTCTACCATTTGGGGCGTATGATTGCTGATATCAATCCCCACCTCTTTCATCACTTTGACGGCGGTTTGGTTTACCTGCCGGGCAGGTTCGGTTCCGGCCGAACGAACAGTTAACTTCTCATCGAAACGCTGCAAAAAACCATGTGCCATCTGGCTGCGGCAGCTGTTGCCGGTACAAAGAATAAGTATTTTCATCTTGAAATAAATTAAATTGATTTTTAAAATGTGAACTATTATAACAGAATCGTGTTACCAACGGTTTAGTTTCAAAAAAACGTACCATAGACAAGACCTGAGAAGGTAGCCATGATCATCACCAGCACCACGTATACAAGCGTCTTCCTGGTCCCCATCACACCACGGATCACCAGCATGTTGGGTAGTGAGAGCGAGGGTCCCGCAAGCAGCAGTGCCAGCGCGGGACCTTTACCCATACCACTGGAAAGCAGTCCCTGCACAATAGGTACCTCGGTGAGCGTGGCAAAATACATGAATGCCCCGGTGAAGCTGGCGAAGAAGTTGGAGAAAAGAGAGTTCCCTCCTACTGCCCACTCGATCCACTCGTTGGGCACCACGCCGGGAATGGCCACATTGTCGTGCGTCGATCCCAACAGGAACCCGGCGGTCACCACCCCGATGGCCAGCAGCGGCATGATCTGCTTGGCAAAACCCCAGGCAGAGAGCGTCCACTCCCTGTTCTCCTCATCGTTCCGGTCGAAGAGGGTCACCACAGCAAGCGCGGCTATACCCACAACCATCGGCACCATCGGCGCCAGTTTTGGGTCGGGGATAAAATGGCCGGCAAGAAGTGCCGACAGTGCTGTTGCAACAACACCCAGCAATACCCACTGCCATTTAATCTTCAGAATCTTTATCAGCGACCAGGCAAGCATCAGCGACAGGAAGCCGGTGATGTACCATTTGTAGCTGAAGAGATAGAACCATACACTTGCAGTGTCACCTGATGCGGGTGCACCCCAGTTGGCAGCCACCAGGATAAGCACCAGCGTAAAAAAGTGGAACATCGTCTGCCACACCGGACGTTTTGCCGGTGGTGCCTCGAAGTTCATCTGCTCCTCCTGCTTTGCTTTCTCCTCCTTGCGGTAGATAAATGCCATCACCAGTCCGATAATGACCGAGAAAAGGACAGCTCCAATCATCCGCGCAATCCCCATCTCCGTACCGAGGATGCTCCAGGTGAGGATGATGGAGAGGATGCTGATGGCTGGTCCCGAGTAGAGGAACGCTACTGCCGGTCCCAATCCTGCTCCCCGCTTATAGATACTTGTAAAGAGAGGGAGGATGGTGCAGGAGCAGACTGCCAGGATGGCTCCGGAAACAGAGGCCACTGTATAGGAAAGCCATCTGTTTGCATTCGCTCCAAAGTAACGGATCACCGATCCCTGGCTGATGAATACCGCGATCACCCCGGCAATGAAAAAAGCCGGGAGCAGACAGAGGATCACATGCTCCTGTGCGTACCATTTAGAGAGATCGAGGGTGGCAACGATGGCGGTCATAAATCGCTCACTGCTGATGGGAAGAAAGAAGATCAACCCAAAAATTAGCACCATCAAGCCCAGATATTTTAATTCTTTTTTTGTATCCATTTTTTATTCTTTAGACAATACAATCTCATTCCACGTGAGTGTCGCGGTTGACAGAATAGCACCTACTGCTATTTAAAGACCTATAATCTTTTTTATCTCTGCCTCGGATGGTACATGCCCTTTCACCTTCACCTCACCGTCGACCACCACTGCCGGTGTCGTCATCACGTTATACTTCATGATCTCCATGATGTCCTCCACCTTACGCAGTGTCACCTCTGCTCCGCTCTGATCCACCACTTTTCTGATGGCGTCGTAGGTCAAAACGCATTTTTTGCAACCCGGTCCCAATACCAATACTTCCATAATTATTTATCTTTTTTGATTGTTATTTGTTGATGTTCTTCTTTCATTATTTCAGAGGCTGATGATGATATAATAAGCGCCCACAATAATAAATACGGTAGCAACGACTCGCTTGAACCACTTTTGAAAACTGTTCATCCTGTTGTAGAACTTACCTATATTGCTCACGCTATAGGCCAGCAGCCAGGCGATGATGATTACCGGAAGACCTGTGGCTATGGCAAAAATCGGCGGTAGCAGGAGTCCCGATGTGGAGGCGATCGTCATCGGAATCAATCCTCCGAAGTAGAGCATCCCGCTATAGGGACAGAACGCCAGTGCGAACAGCAGTCCCAGCAGGAAAGCATCCCAGTAGGTTTTCTTTCCCTTTTTATTGCCTAACTTCTCCGTCAGCCTGCCCACTCCGGGGAGGTTCAACTGTATGATATCGAGCATAAAGATGCCGATCACAAGTAAAGCCACACCTAGCCAGATACCGCCGAGAACCTGCAATTGACCGGCAATCTTAAACTGGCTTGCACCGAAAAAGAAGAGCATGCCAAGCGTGGTATAGGTAAACATCCTTCCCAGCGTATAAAATAGGCCGTTGAATAAAACACGTTTCTTGATACCGATATCTTTGCTCAGATAAGCAGTTGCCGTGATATTTGTCGCCAGAGGACAAGGGCTGATGGCCGTCATCAGGCCGAGCAGGAACGCTGTGAGCAGTGGCCAGCCGGAGCCTTCCGTCAGGCTCTGTAGAAAATTCATCATTGTTCAGCGCTATTCTTTCTTTTAAAGCCTTTGCTCCACCTCACTCTTCAGTTTCTCTCCCAAATCCTCAGGATTGTTCACGGCATTGGCAAATGCATACTGTGTCAGGTCGATATGGTCATCACCTTTTGCAATGATCAGCGCGTTCCATGTCACACCATACCTGTCCACAAGTTCCTTGTTCACTGCTTCATCGGTCTTTATTTCCAAAAATTGCACTTTCTGATTGTCACCATACATCCGGTTCACTGTTTCCTGAGCGGAATTTTGAACAGCTATACATGTCTTACAGCGTTGTTTGCCGTGAAAATAATAGACATAGACTGTAGAAGAATCAGCGCTTGCAACTGAGGTTACTTCTGAGGTGCTTACGGTTGTATTTACAGAAGCATCCGCTGAATCTGTTTTTTTCTCGTTTGTACCACAGGAGGTTAAGGTGATAGCTGCCAATAGGATAAAAAGAACTCGTTTCATAGGTTTAAATTTTAATTGGTTTATTGAAGAGATTTCGTTTAAATTTCGAATCTGTTAATTTGTTGCCGGGATCTTTCATGGGAGGTGAGACACAATTTCGTCAGCAGTAGCTTTTTACCTGTGCAATATTGTCAATAAAAGTCTTCATTATCTCACTTGTACGCTCCCAGTTTTGCTTGTTTATGCAATACTTCACTGTGGGAGGAGTGAACTCACCCTGTATCAATCCTGCCTCCTTCAGCTCATTCAGATGCTGTGAGAGAGTACTCTTGGCTACCGGTATGATCTCCGACATGTCGCCATGATAACAGCAGTTCTGGTTGGCCAGTAGTTGCAAAATGGCAATCCTTACCGGATGAGCCAACACCTTGGCGAGGCGGGAGATCGTAAGCTGCTCTTCTGTAAATTCTTTTTTTGACATATCTGTTATCTGTAATTTGTTTCAGTTCGCAAATATACGAATAGTTGTTTAGTTCGCAAACAGACGAACAGTTTTTTATCTTTTCAATTAGTTGAAAAAAATATATCTTTACGGGAAATTCATTTTCCATGATAGTTGAGTGGAAAGAAAAACAGCATAAAGATGATACTGGATAGATTACCTGTGGAGAACAGTGGCAGATTAAATCCCGGAATTACAAGGAAAGAGGCATTTGCACTGGTTGAAAAATACAATAAAGAACCTTTTCACCTACAACATGCCTCAACGGTGGAAGCGGTGATGCGTTATTTTGCTGCTAAACTGGGCTATGGTAGCGAAACGGACTTCTGGGGGTTGGTGGGATTGTTGCATGACCTCGATTTTGAACAGTACCCCGACGAACACTGTATAAAGGTGCGTGAGATTTTCGACGCCGCAGGGATTAACCCTCAAATCAAGCGTGCCGTGGTTTCTCACGCTTACGGATTCACACAGAACGATGTAAAACCGGAACATCAGATGGAGAAAGTGCTCTATGCTGCTGACGAACTTACAGGTCTCATAGGTGCAGCCATTTTGATGCGACCGAGCAGAAGCACGCTCGATTTAACGGTACAGTCGCTGAAAAAGAAATATAAAGACAAAAAATTTGCTGCTGGCTGCTCCCGTGAGGTAATCAGGGAGGGGGCTGAATTGTTGGGCTGGGAACTTGAACACCTGATGGATCAAACCATTAAAGCCATGCAGCAGAATGAACAGAGAGAATGAACAGAGAGATAGAGAAAATCTATCTAATATTGAGATGTAAATATTTTTTTGATATGTTATTTATCTATATATTTGCAATAAACATAAACAAAAACAATTAAAATATCAGAATTATGAAAACATTGGATTATTTACAATTAGATCTTAAAAGCACAAAGAAAACCGTTGACGGTCTGCAGGAGTTACTGGCCAATTTACAGCTTTACTATACCAACCTGCGTGGCTATCACTGGAATGTGAAAGGTATTGAATTTTTCGGAGCTCATGCCAGGTTTGAAGCGTTCTATGATGACACAGCTGCAAAAGTGGATGAAGTGGCAGAACGCATACTTATGTTAGGTGGTGTACCTGCGCATAACTATAGTGACTACCTGAAAGCCTCCACCATCAAGGAGAGTGGAGTTGTCAGCAATGCGAAAGAGATTATCAGGCTTATCCTCGATGACCTGAAAGTATTGATCGGTCTCGAACGGAAACTGCTTGAGACAGCCTCTGCAGCTAACGATGAAGGTACTGTTGCCCTTATGGGTGATTACATATCGGGACAGGAGAAGAATGTTTGGATGCTTACAGCATTTCTTTCATAAGTCATTAACCTGTCCAACAATATAAGCCGCTTCAACCTACTGTGTTGAGCGGCTTTTATTGTTTTGGGTACATTCATTTTTTTAATTCAAGACTACCCCTTCTCTATGGTAGCCATAAAATGCTTGCGATAGGTCTCCCCTACCGGTATCTGTTTCTTGCCTATCACTATACGGTTTTTGTTGATGCTAGAGATTTTGTTTCTCTGAATGATATAGGAACGATGTACCCTCATAAACCTGTCAGATGATAGTTCCTCCTCAAGTGATTTGAGACTTCTCAGTGAGAGGATGGGTCTGGACTCGTTTTCAGTAAAAATTTTCACGTAATCTTTCAGCCCCTCAATATACAATATCTCGTCATAAAGTACCTGTATAAGCTTATATTCCGATTTCACAAAAATAGCTCTTTTCTCCTGTATCGGCTCGGCCATTGGTTTAGTCTCAGTCATCTCAAACCAGCTCAACGCCTTCCTGGCGGCAGTAAGAAAATCGTTAAAGGAGAATGGTTTGAGCAGATAGTCAAGGGCACTTACTCTGTAACCCTCCACGGCATATTCGCTGAATGCGGTGGTGAAGATGACACGTGTACGACTGCTGATAGTGCGGGCGAACTCCATCCCATTCACCTCAGGCATCTGGATATCGAGAAAAATCAGATCCACCTTTTCTTCAGCTATACTTTTCATGGCAGTAAGTGCATTGCTGTATTTTCCGGTAAGCCGCAGAAAAGATGTTTTTTGTACATATGATTCCAGCAGTGAGAGAGCCAGCGGCTCATCATCCACGATCCAGCAGTTCAGTATCATCCTGTTGTTTTTTAGTATCAATCACAAGCACGGTGGAATAAACATCGTCTTCGATGGTTGTATGCCAGAGATAGTTGTTGGGATAAAGCAGCTCCAGCCTTTTTTTTACAAGCTCCAGGCCAATGCCACTTCCACTTTTATCGTAATCCGATTTTGGGAAATAGCTGTTTCTGGAAACAAACTCAATCTTTCCGTCGGGAAGCTCTTTGAGTGAGAATTCAATGAACGACGGTTTATCACCACTAATACCATGCTTGAAAGCATTCTCCATCAAAGATATAAAAATTAAGGGAGAAATTCTCGTGTTGCCTGTTTCGGAATAGGAAAATTCTGTAGTCAGTTTCACATTGTCGGCGAGCCGTATACGCATCAGTTCTATGTAATTCCGCATAAAATCAGCCTCCTGATTTAGCGACACGAAAGCCTGGTTATTGTCGTACAACAGATGACGTAACAATTTACTCAGGTCCATCACAGCCTGCTGTGCTTTGGGAGGATTAAACTCTATCAGCGCATAAATATTGTTGAGCGTGTTAAGCAGGAAATGGGGGTTGATCTGATTCTTCAGGTTCTGCAGCTCAGCCTCAGATTTTGCTTTCGCCAGCTCTTTGCGTTCATTGTCCACCTCAAACCACCGTACTGTCATTTTCAAGGCCACACTCAATCCCATCATTAAAAAGAGAGATGTGGAATTACGCAGGATAAAGAGCCAGGGGAAAAAGTTGGGGATTCTGCCTCGTCCCCGCCACCTGGGCCTTAATTCGGGAAGCAGGTACTCAAGCAACTCCCTACTGTAATGCATCAGAAATGAGACAGCGATAATGAGTATCAGGTTGTAGAGTATAAATGCCCTTGTTTTTCCCTTATGTAAAAGCTTGTCGATCAACACGAAGAAATTCAGATAAAAGACCAGCATGAATCCCAGCATCTCGGGTATGGATCTCATAAACGGCTTCCAGGTGAAGATCTGCTCAGTGTTCATGAAGAAGTAAGGGAGGATGAAAATCACCCCCCATAGAAGAATGTGAACAAAGATATTGTTCCAACTGCCTCCTTTTTTTTGTTTTAATAGTTGATCCATTTCACAAATATATTAAAAATATCGGGTTCTTATCATCTGCCGTGACCACCACCCGGTCCCATACCTCTGCCAAAGCCTCTGCCCTGCATCATATCCTGCTGGGTGGCTCCTCCTTTGAAGATGTTGAACCGGTAAATGAAATGGACCATAAAATAGCTTGTCAGTGTATTGGTAGTGGTGTCACGGATATAGTTTGAGGTGACGCTTCTGCTTATGTTGCTTCTCTGTTGCAGAATATCATAAATTTTAAAGCGAAGTGTGCCGTTCTTTTGTTTGAAGAGCGCTTTCTGGATCGATGCGTTCCAGAGCCATTCATTCTGTTCAAAACCATCGGTATAGCCGGAGTTGGTGGAGTAGTTGACATCGCTCTCCAGCGTCATGTCCCACGGCAAATAGATGGATGTATTCGCACTACCACCGTAATTCAAATACTGCTGGTCCTGCTGTCCTTCAAGGCTGTTGGTCACGTTATTGAAATTGACGTTACCCCTCACAGAGATGTCGAACAGATCGGAGCGATAATTCAGTCCCAGCATCTCCATCAGTGAAAGACGGTTATTGATGTTAAGATCATCATTGGTAAACACTTTCGAGTCATTTTCATCTGTGATCGACTTGGCGTATCCTTTACTCTGATTATAGCTTACAAATGACATGGAGAATAGTGAGAACTTGATGTTGCCCAGCGGCACGTTGAACATCATCCTTCCGTTGGCGTTCCAGTTACCTTTCACATTCTGGTAGGTTGTCTCCCTGCGTCCGGTATTCACATCTGTGATAGTGGCCGACACAATATCATTGGTCATATAACCTGCATTGATGAAGGTGTTGAAAGAACTCGCCTTCTCCGGGTTAGACTGCTGATAGCGGAGGTTGAGACGATGCTCGAACGAGGGGTTGAGGTCCGTATTACCATAACTGATATTCAGCGGGTTTGTCACATCCACCACCGGCGAGAGTTGTGTCAGCGACGGCTGGTCTGTATCGCCGTAATAGCGTATGCGGAGGTTTTGTGTACGGCTCCAGCGGTAATTGAGTTGCGCCATGGGTGAGTAGTTGATCACTTTCTGTTCCCCGTCGAAGATCATGTCGTTACCTACAAAGGTCTTGCTGCGGGAGGAGGAGGGTTGCACGGAGAATCCAACCATGTAGTCATACTTCTCTCTTACTCCCTTGAAGTTGGCTTCTATCTCCTGGTTTACAAAATTGTTCTCCAGCCTTTTACTGTAATCAGGATCGAGGATGGTGTATTCACCTGATTCGTCCTGTGAACGGGTATCCCTGTCCGATTCCGATAAATTCTGACTGTACTGATATGCAAGCTGCAGGTAGTGTGCATTGCCCAACGGCTCCACATAGGAGAGATACCCCCGCCAGTTACGGCTGTCACTGGTGTTGGTGAAGCGCTGGTCTATAAGGTCGTCGGGACGGGTACCATTATAGAGTGTAGCTGACCGGTTGGTGCCGTTATTCTCTGAGTCATTGGCCTGTCCCCTCACCTGTATGCTCAGTATTCTTCCCTCCTTGCCCAGCTCACGGCTTGCATCGAGTCTGAAGGAGAGGTTTTTGCCGGTACCTTCGGAGAAATTCTCCGAGTCACCACTGTTGATGGTATCACCTGTCGCTTCACGCAGGGTGAAAAAGTCACCTGTCTCTTCACGATGGTTGTTGTAAAAAGATGCGGCAGGCCTAAAGATCACCATGGTCGACGAATCTGGTTCCCATTCAAGGCGCAGGTCCATGTTAAAGTTCTCACTAATACTGTTCGACCAGTTCTTCTCATTTTCCAGTGTGTTACCTGAGCTGAGAATATTTTGTGAGAAGACACCCGATTCAACATTGGTGTCGGTGGATCCATAACGCACGTTACCACCTAGTTTCAACTTGGGTGTGAACTGCTTGCTGAAGTTGCCCCCCGCGTTGGCCGAAGTGGATATACCACTGCTGCCACCAAACATACCTCTGCCACCTCGTCCTCCCATACCACTGAACATGGAGGAGGCAATGTCAGAGAATCCGGCATTATTGGTGTTGTTCAGTCCTCCCAGGATGGTGTACTGATCTTTATCTTTCATGTAATTGGCCATCAGGTTACCTTCATAACGATCTTTACTACCGTATCCCGCAAAGGCGTTGCCAAACAATCCTTCTTTCATTCCGGGGCGGACAGTAAGGTTGATCACATTCTCCTCCTCACCATCATCGAATCCGGTCATCTGAGCCTGTTCAGTCCTTCTTTCCAGCACCTGGAGCTTATCGACCATTTTAGCGGGTAGATTCTTGGATGCCACCTTTGGGTCATCACTGAAGAACTCCTCACCATCGACCAGTATCTTTGTGATCTCTTTGCCGTTTACTGTGATTTTACCATCTTTGTCAATCTCCACACCCGGCATTTTTTTCAGTAGATCCTCCACCACGGCACTTTCTGTCACCTTGTAGGAATCGGCATTGTACTCAAGTGTATCCCCTCTCACTGAAATCTCAGATGCCTTGGCGGTCACGACGGTTTCAGATAAGAGGATATTGTCGTTGCTCATGAAGATACTTCCCAGTTGTGCTGTCGGACTTGTAGGAGTCACTTGCACATTGAGGAAAACATCATTGTATCCGATGAACGAGATATGTACAATGTACTCCCCGTTTCTCACCGGGATGGTAAATGCACCTTTGGCGTCAGATGCTTTTCCGGTGACAAAAGTGCTGTCCGATTTTCTCAAAATGCGTACGTTTGCCTGTTCTACAGGCTCTTCAGTCACTTCGTCGATCAATTTTCCCGAGATGGAACTATTTGTCTGTGACTGTGCCATCACAGTGAGTGTGTACAACAGTGCAAATAGCAGTAAAAAATATACTCTCTTCATAATGCTTTCTAAACTAAAAGATATCAAATGTAAATAATAGAATTTGCTCACAAAAATAAGGTCAAAGGAAGGTCCGGACAAATGAAATAGATAAACTGCGCATTTTTATCGACCAATAGTTGTTTTTGCTCTGTTAATGCCGTTTATGCTCCTAAAGAAAAAGAGCCATTATGGTTAAATTATTGCAAAATATATTTACTTTTGTAATTCGTTCACAAGTCATATTAGAAATTCGATACTCTCTTCGAGTAAATAAAAACTGTTTGTCTATGTTGAAATCATTGAAAGGTGAAGATTGGGTTGCAACAATTATAGGTGCTGTGATCCTGCTTCTTGTAATCTTCCTGCCGTCGGTGCTAAAGAATTACATCTTCATGTCTGTAATCGTCGCAGTGCTGGCATACCTGGGTTATCTCTTTATGGGGAACAAAGATAGAGGCGGCTTCCTGCTCTCTTTTGTGGTTGTTTATGCACTTGCCTGGCTTGCAAATTACATTGCTGCTCTTTCACCCGTTAAAACAATTGGACTTGAGTCGGTATTTTTTGCCGTTATAATAGGATTGCTCATACGTAATACCATTGGTTTACCCAAATGGCTGTCACCTGCCGTGAAGAGTGAATACTTTATCAAAGCTGGGCTGGTGATACTGGGAAGCTCTATTCTTTTTAACGAGATCATGAGAGCCGGTGCACTGGGAATGATACAGGCTGTGATCGTTGTTCTCTCCGTTTGGTACTTTAGCTTCTGGATCGCTGCCAGAGCATTCAGGATTGATAAAGAGATGTCGATACTCCTCTCCAGTGCCGTCTCCATCTGCGGTGTGTCGGCAGCAATCGCGACAAGCGGTGCCATCAAAGGTAACCCCAGGAAGCTCTCTTTTGTCATCTCACTTGTTCTTATCATCGCAATACCGATGATGTATCTGCTGCCCTACATCGCTAAAATGATCGGCTTAAGTGAGGAGGTGGCAGGTGCATGGCTGGGCGGCACCATTGACACTACCGCCGCGGTGGTGGCATCCGGTAAGTTTATCGGGGATACAGCAGAGCAGTACAGTGTGATCATCAAATCGGCACAGAACGTACTCCTTGGTGTGGCCGCCTTTGCCATCTCCATCTATTGGTCCTACAAAGGCTCAAACAGCGAGATACGCCCCTCGGGAAGCGTTCTGTGGGAACGATTTCCGAAATTCGTCATTGGATTTCTCATCGCCTCTCTGATATTCAGTTTCGCTTTCGATGCAGAAACCGGGAAAGAGTTATCCCGTGTAGCCAACAGGGGTCCCCGGGGACTGCTGTTCTCGCTTGCTTTTGTCTGTATAGGTCTCGAGACTGATTTCCGCTATATCTTCAAAAAGGAGAACACGAAATATATCTGGTCATTCCTTACGGCTCAGACATTCAACATTCTACTCACCCTGCTGGTAGCATGGTTGCTCTTCAGATATGTATAAGATTTTTTAATCCTCGATTTTTATCTCACAGGAGCAACTCAAGTTTTACAAACGAAGCCGGCTTTAAAAAGGCCGGCTTTTACTATTTTATGCAAAACAATCCATTCCATTTATCTGTTCTGTGTGGGTCAGGTATTAAATAAAAACGTACGATGTATCGATTTATTCGCGTTCTTATCAACATTGCTATTGCCAACATGAGCACTTATCTGCTATGGAGCGCATTTAGTTTCTGGATCTATCTCGAAACAAAATCAGTACTGGTTCTTTCCGTACTCAGCGGTACCTATATGTTGTTGGTGACTTTCTCAAGCATGTTTTTCGGAACGATCGTTGACAAGCATAAAAAAAAGAGTGTGATGATGGGGGCATCACTGGCTACGATGGTACTTTTAGTGCTGGCCAGTGCTATATACATCACTTCCGATAAGTCAGATATAGCAAATATGTCTTCACCCTATTTCTGGTTTTTTTCACTGCCTCTGCTTTTGAGTGCCCTTACCGGTAACCTGAGAGGTATCGCTCTCTCAACAACTGTTTCCATCCTTGTACCCAAGCAGGATTATGCGCGTGCCAACGGGCTTATTGGTACCATCCAGGGCTTTGGAATGATTGCCAACATGGTCTTTAGCGGACTTATTATTGGCTTTCTGGGAATGGATTGGGCAATTTACATAACCCTCCTGTTATCGGCAGTCACGCTGCTGGATCTCTTCTTTATTACAATTCCTGAAGAACATATTGTACATGATGCCAATCTCAAGCAGACGCAAATTGATTTCCGTGGGGCATTCAGAGCCATTCACTATGTACCGGGATTGCTGGCGCTGATATTCTTCACCACATTCAACAATTTTATTGGAGGTGCATTTGCGGTATTGCTCGACCCCTACGGATTAACTCTGTTCCCGGTAGAGGTATGGGGGATTATACTCGGTTTCACCGGTATAGGTTTTATCATTGGCGGACTCATGATAGGGAAACTGGGGCTGGGTAAAAAACCTCTTCGTTCTTTACTGGCGGGTTATGTGATCATAAGTCTGATCTGCATCTTCTTTACGCTACGTGAGTGGTCAGCATTGTTTGTGGGGGGTATGTTTCTCTATATGTTGATCGTACCGCTGGTGGAAGCCGGAGAGCAGACCATCATTCAGACGGTCGTACCGCCATCGAAACAGGGTCGTGTATTTGGATTTGCACAAACAGTTGAATCTGCTGTAACACCCATCTCCATCTTCATTATCGGTCCACTGGCTCAATCCTCTATCATTCCATATATGGAGGGCAGTTCAGGTAAAGAAGCCTTTGGATGGTTGCTGGGTGAAGGAAGCACACGTGGTATCGCACTTACATTTGTTTTTGCCGGCCTTTTCATGTTACTACTGTCACTGCTGGCGTTCCGGACGAAAGCTTATCACATTCTATCATCATCCTATGATAAAAACATGCAAAAGGAGGCGTGAACTGTCAACGGCACTTCATTTTTCATTAAAGCTCTTTGGCCAGTTTCAACCACATGAAGTTGGCACGTTCCACTGAGATCTCCACCCATGAGTCCACATGAAATTCAAAACATGCTGCTGAAGCGGTGGGAAGATTATCGAGCCGCACTCCTAAATCGTTGATAAGGTCTGTTACTCCCGGGTTGTGTCCAATGTAGAGGCAGCTGTTCACCTCATCAGACAACTTGGAGACATTGTTCAGTATCCATCTCGCCGGGGCAAAATAGAGGCTCTGGTCAGTTTGAATTTCCTCTTCAGGATAGACAATAGCCTCTGCTGCGAGGATGGCAGTCTCGTGTGCTCTTCTCGCCGATGAAGCGAGTATCAGATCGGGCTTACCCGATCGTTTGCGTATAAACTCACCCATGCCTGCAGCATTTTTGCGACCACGTTCCGTAAGCACACGATCATAATCATCTTTAGCCATGGTATCCTGTTCCGCTTTTCCGTGCCGGAGTATAATAAGTTGCTTCATATTTTTATATAATAGTATTTGTTCCCTGCAACGATCCTCAGCCTGAGCGAGTTGATTCATATGCAGGATTTATATGATCGTTTTGGTTTTTTCCTTGCTTTCCTGCCTATGATAATCCGCAAAATTACGGATAATTTTTCAAATTAAGTTCATTTGAGTTCATTGCTAACAAAAGATAACAGAGATAGAGTTTTCATCCTTTTTTCAAACCTTTATACCTCCTTTTGCGTTCTATCACAAATAACTTAACTATGGCCAGAAAGATCGCAAAAACAATCGGCGTTATAGCTGCAACTATTCTCCTTTTGTTGATAGCGGGATATCTCTATCGCACATTTTTCAAACCCACCTATGCCGGTAATGCGAATATGCTGGGTGTGATGTTCTTCGGACTGCTTATCGGAGGAGTAATCACATACCTTCTTTTTCAGCTCCGGAGTGCACGCAGAGGCCGTTCGGGGATAGTGACAAGCTCACACACCGTGGTTGAAAGCATGAAGAAAGTGTTTAAGATCGTGGTGGCAGAAGGACAGCTGAACGAGATATACAACTACGAGAACACAAAGAAACTGCTCAAGTTCATCCCTTCCACCAAAAAAGCGCTGGTGATTGTACGTGCAGGGGTGTTGATAGGTTACGATGTGAACAAGTGTAAATGGGAGATTGATGAAGAGAACAGGCAATTGCGGTTGATTGATTTCCCCAAACCGGAGATTCTTTCCGTTGAAACAGACTTCAACTATTACTATTTCGAGGATGATCTTTTTAATTTTATCGGCAGAAAAGATCTACAGCAGATACAGGAGCTGGCGAAGGAACAGGTGAGGAAAGCAGCACTCCAAAGCGGGCTGATGAAGATTGCATCCGATCAGATGAAGATGTTGCTTGAAGAGGTGGTGACAGTGAACAACTGGACGATTGAGAACAGCAACCTGATAGATGATTACGCATATCTCCGTGAAATAGAAGAGGTTGCAGAGCCTGAAGAGGAAGCCGTCTCGTTGAAAATAAGTAATATTCTCGACAAAGCCATCAACCTGTTCAGACAGTGACTCCTGTATTCAAATATCGAAAGAGGTGATGTTTCCTTTATAGTATCACCACCTCGTTGTTTCTCCTCTGGCTGATACAGGCAGGTGAATAATTAATCCCAGCTCAGGATCACTTTTCCGCACTGTCCGCTTTCCATCACATCGAACCCTTTTTGGAAATCATCGATCCCGTAACGATGGGTAATGATAGGTGACAAATCGATACCTGATATAATCATCTGCTCCATCTGGTACCATGTCTCCCACATCTCACGACCGTAGATTCCTTTAAGGGTAAGTGCCTTGAAAATGATCTCGTTCCAGTCGACCGTAGTGTTATTGGGCAGTATTCCCAGCAGCGAAATCCTGGATCCATTGTACATGTTGGCGATCATTTCGCGAAAACCTGCCGGCGAGCCTGACATCTCCAGCCCCACATCGAAACCGCGCATACCCAGTTTTTCAACAGCTTGTGCAATGGTCTCCCCTTTTGAAGGGTTGACGGTGACAGTTGCTCCCATCTTACGTGCTATATTCAGGCGATATTCACTCAGATCACTTACCACGATGTAGCGAGCTCCGGCAAAACGACAGATGGCTGTAGCCATGCTTCCTATGAGCCCTGCTCCGGTGATCAGCACATCTTCAGCGATCAGTGGAAATGAGAGCGCTGTATGTGTAGCGTTACCAAAAGGATCCATGATGGAGGCAATCTCATCGGTTATACGCGGATCGAGCTTTACTATATTTGCTGCAGGCAGTGACAGATATTCAGCAAAAGAGCCGTCGCGGTTCACACCTACACCAATAGAATTTTCACACACGTGCAGTTTGCCACGGCGGCAGTTACGGCAATGGCCACAGGCAATATGTCCTTCACCCGTCACTCTGTCGCCCACTTTCAGGTTCTCCACGCCGCTGCCCATATCCACGATCTCCCCCACATACTCATGACCGATGGTCATAGGTGTATTGATGGTCTTCTGCGACCAGTCGTCCCATTTATAAATATGCAGGTCGGTACCACAAATGGCTGTTTTCTTTATCTTGATGAGTACGTCATTCACACCGATGGTTGGAACAGGAACATCCTCCATCCAGATACCCTTCCCGGGGTGTAATTTTACTAATGCCTTCATAATTTTGAACTTTCTGTTGTCGGTGTTAAACAGTCAGCTTTTTAGCTGAAAGAAACACATGACAGCGGTTTTTTGTTGCGCTTTCAGCATTCAGCTTTCAGCTTTTTGTGCCGACAGCGGTTATCGTTTTTAAATGATCTCCAGTTTTTTCCCCACTTTGATAAATGCGGCGATCGCTTTGTCGAGGTGAGCACGATCGTGACCTGCGGAGAGCTGTACGCGGATGCGCGCCTGCTCTTTCGGTACAACGGGATAGTAGAACCCTGTCACGTAGATGCCTTCCTCCAGCAAATCGGCCGCGAACTGCTGTGAAAGCTTCGCATCATACAACATCACCGCACAGATAGCCGATTGTGTAGGTTTTATATCGAACTGTGCTTCCTTCATCCTTGACACGAAATAGTCTACGTTGGCGTGCAGTTTATCCTGGAGTTCATTGGATTCCTGTAGCAGATGAAAAGCCTCCACACCTGATGCTGCAACAAGGGGAGGGATTGAGTTGGAGAAGAGATAGGGTCTTGATCGCTGGCGCAGCATGTCGATGATCTCCCTGCGTCCCGTGGTGAATCCGCCTATGGCACCCCCAAAGGCTTTACCCAGCGTCCCGGTGATCACGTCCACCTCTCCCAAAACATTAAACTGCTCTGTCACTCCCTTTCCGGTATGACCAACCACACCGGCCGAGTGGCTCTCATCCACCATTACCAGTGCATCATATTTTACAGCCAGCTTCATGATCTTGTCCAGTGGTGCTACGTTTCCATCCATTGAGAAAACACCGTCGGTAACAATGATGCGAAAACGCTGTGCCTGTGACTCTTTCAGTTTATCCTCCAGATCACCCATGTCGGCATTGGCATAACGATAGCGTTTTGCCTTGCATAGGCGTACACCATCAATGATGGAGGCATGGTTCAGTGCATCTGAGATGATCGCATCCTCTTCTGTAAATAACGGTTCGAACAGACCTCCGTTAGCATCAAAGCAGGAGGCATAGAGGATGGTGTCGTCTGTATGAAAAAAAACGCTGATGGTCTTTTCCAGCTCTTTGTGATAATCTTGCGTGCCGCAGATAAATCGCACTGACGACATACCATAGCCACGTTCGTCGAGCGCTCTCTTGGCTGCACTGATCAACCGTGGATGATCTGACAGCCCGAGGTAGTTGTTGGCACAGAAGTTCAACACCTTTTGTCCCGACGCCACTTTTATCTCCGCACTCTGTGGCGTAACAATGATTCGTTCGTGTTTGTAGAGGCCTGCGTCTTCAATCGTTTTCAATTCAGCCTGCAGATGTTGTTGCAATTTTCCGTACATGGTTTATTTATTTTATCAATGATCAGTGGTCAGCTTTTATTTTTACTTCTTCATTCTTCATTCTTCATTCTTCATTCTCCTCTATCTCGTCAAGTAAAGAGGGTGGAAGCTTTTTCTTCACTTTCACACCCAGCTCACGCAATTTTTCTGCTTGTCCTATCAGGTTCCCCCTACCCGACTTGAGCTGTCCGTAAGCATTCTCATAACTACGTTTAGCTCTGTCGATATGTGTTTCTATATCGGTGAGAGAAGTTGTGAAATTGACAAATTTATCATAGAGGGCTGCACCACGTTCGGCAATATCCAGTGCATTACGGTTTTGATATTCTCTTTTCCACAGATCTACAATCATTTTCAATGCAGCGATTAGGTTTGTAGGGCTGATCAGCAGTATCTTCTTGTCATATGCATACTGCCATAGGTTCTCTTCGTACTGCAATGCCAGCAGGTATGCCGGTTCATTAGGGATGAACATCATCACAAAATCGAGTGTGACAGCGTAATCCTGGTAACTTTTACGGCTCAGTTCATCAATATGTTTACGTATGGAGCGAAGATGTTCACCGATATATTTTTTCTGATCGCCGTGATTGTCGGTACTCACATAGTTGGCATAAGCGGTGAGCGACACTTTGGAGTCGATGATCACCTTACGGTCATCGGGGTAAGCGATGATCACATCCGGCTGCATCTTTGCGCCATCCTGGTTGATATGATGTTTACCGTCGGTGTCTTTAAGGTACTCCTGTGTGAAATACTCGCGTCCTTTCACCAGTCCCGAACGTTCGAGGATGTTCTCCAGTATCATCTGTCCCCAGTCGCCCTGTGTTTTAGAGTTACCCCTGAGTGCATTGGTAAGGTTAGTTGCCTCAGTGCTAAGCCTGTCATTCAGTTCCCGCAGGTTCTTTACCTCCTGTCCCAATGAAAAACGCTCCTTTGCCTCAGTGACATAAACCTCTTCCACCTTCTTCCGAAAAGAATCAATATTCTCCCCCAACGGTTTCAGTATTGTAATGAGGTTATCTCTGTTCATATTGGTGAATTTCTCTGTTTTCTCTTCGAGAATCTTCGAAGCGATCTGTTCAAACTCAAGGTTGAACTGTTTGCGCAATTCACTAATTTCCTCTTTTTGTTTTTCCAGTTTCTCGAGTAATGATCTGTTGTCGGCTGTGGAAGAGGCAAGTGATCTGTTTAACTCGTTATACGCATCAGTCTTTATTCGAAGTTCCTCCCTGTAGCCTGCTATATCCTCAAGCCGACATTTGATGGTTTCATTGGCCGCATTCATATTCGCTGTAAATGCGGCAGTTTTTTCTTTTAACAGCGACAGTTCACCATTCAATGCGTTATTTTTTTCAGCGATAGCATCAAAATCATTTTTCAGAACCATTTTTGAGTTCGTCAGCAGTGTGGCAATGATCCATGCCAGCACACCGCCCACCACAAAACCGATAAACAGATAAAGAAGATCCATAATTTATATTATCTATGTCAGCCCCGCAGTCCTTAAAATAGAGGCTCTGGTTATTTCAGGCTCTTGAGCACATGACCCATTCTATTTTTTTTGGTCTCCATATAATGCAGGTTGTATTTATTGGGGATTATCTCCAGAGGAACATTCTCCACCACCTCCAGTCCATATGATTCAAGACCTATTCGTTTGGTGGGATTGTTACTCATCAACCGCATTTTCTTGACTTCCAGGCTTCGTAAGATCTGGGCACCCACACCATAATCTCTCTCATCGGCCTGATATCCGAGATGCAGGTTCGCATCCACAGTATCAAGTCCCTGCTCCTGCAGTTTGTAAGCTTCTGCTTTGGCCATCAGTCCAATTCCTCTTCCCTCCTGGTTCAGATAGACCAATACACCTTTCCCCTCCTTTTCTATCAGCTGTAAAGCTTTGTGCAGCTGTTCACCGCATTCACAGCGCATGGAGCCGAATATGTCGCCTGTCATGCAGGAAGAGTGTACACGAACCAGAATAGGTTCATCGTCATGCCATTCACCCTTTATGAGTGCTATATGCTCCTGGCCATTTGATTTTTGCAGGAAAGGAATCATCTTGAACTCGCCATAGCCGGTGGGTAGTTGAACGGCTTCACCTCTCTCAATCAATGATTCTTTTTGTAATCGGTATTTGATCAGGTCGGCGACAGACACGATCTTCAGATTGAACTTCCGGGCTATCTCCATCAATTCCGGCAGACGTGCCATAGAACCATCTTCGTTCTTTATCTCAGCAAGGGCACCTGCGGGGTAGAGTCCTGCCAGTCTTGCAAAATCAATGGTTGCCTCGGTATGTCCGGCTCTGCGCAACACCCCTCTACTCTGTGCGCGGAGAGGGAAGATATGTCCCGGGCGACCAAAATCCTCGGGAGCAGTCTCTGTACGTGTGAGTGCCAAAATAGTCTGTGCTCTGTCATAAGCCGATATGCCGGTAGTACATCCGTGGGTGAGCAGATCGATTGATACGGTGAAAGGTGTGGCATGCATGGAGGTGTTGTGTGTCACCATCATGGGCAACTCAAGCTCTTCGGCACGTTCCTTGGTCACTGGTGCACAAATAAGACCACGTGCATATGTCTCCAGGAAGTTGATTTTCTCAGGAGTGATACATTCTGCTGCAATAATCAGATCACCCTCGTTCTCCCTGTCTTCGTCATCCACAACAATAATGAAACTACCTTTTCTTATCTCTTCGATGGCTTCCTCTATAGTGTCTAAAGTAAATTTTTCTTGCATCTATCTTATTTATTTTTATGCATTTATTACAACATGCCGGGCATGAATACGTTCAATTATTTCAGATAATTCCCCACTCAGCCGTTGAATATCCCTCATATCTTTCTTGATCCTCAGCTCAAAAGGTGATGAGAGAAGTCTTAACAGGATTCCTACAGGGAAAAGGTACATACTTAACCTTGCCGGGAGTGAGTTGGCTTTGAAAGGCCGTACATTATTTATTAAAACCGGGAACTCTTCTGCCTTCGCCAGCTCCTCCAGTTTGCGGGAATTGGATAGCTTATTAAGAATGATCTCCATAGCACTCTTGATGGAGTGTAATTCCCTGTCATACTCCCTGTCAGTCCAGAATGTTATATAGGATAAACGATCATATTTACGCATAAACAGATCTATCTCACCGGATAACTCTGATAAAGAGTTTTGAATGTCAGCATAATCAGTCTGTTCAATAATCACACTCTTTACCTGATACTTTCTTTTTTCACGTAGGAAAAACAACCTTTTAAAGAAGTCCACATAGGTGTCAGCATTCATGATAACAGAATCGTTCATCGCCTTGTAGGTAAGGAAAATACCGATGGGCAGAAGAATGAGTGAGCTGAACCACATCCCAAACCAATGTACCCAAACACCATCGCGTGTCATCTTGTAACCTATATTCTCAACAATGTAATAAATGATGAACAGTGCCACCGATATCACGATGGGGGTACCCAATCCTCCCTTCCTGACAATTGAACCCAGTGGTGCACCAATAAAAAAGAATATGAGACATGTAAACGGAATGGTAAATTTACGATGCCATTCAATCCAATGCCGGTTGATGGTCTTCTGTGTTGTAGTCTTGTTCAATGATCTGAAAAGAAACTCATTGCTGTTATTCTCGGCCTTCATGAATGCATTTTGCAGGATGGTGGACTGAACATTCTGCTCTTTCGACTGTAACAATGTATCGGCCCGGGGCACTTCCACCCCGGTTTGTTGAGCGAGAAGGATGATTGAATCTTTCTGATCTGCAGGATAGCTGTTACGAAAAGTGAGATAGGAGTTCCTTTTCATCATCTTCCTGTCGATCTTGTTGACACTGTCCATTATCACAACCATTGAATCGATTGAATAGCCCAGCTTAGATAAATTCTTTGAAACGTAATTGCTTGTGGAACTACTCTCGATATCTTCTTCCCCGATACGATTAAAATTGGCATCGTAGGAGATCATCATCGTTTTCACCTCGAAATTTTCCCTGGCATACGGAACAAAATCGCTTGAGCTGCGTGAAGGGGATCCATCCGGATAGTTCTGAAACTGCTGACCACTATACATGGTGAAGATAAGCATCGTCTTGTCCTCAGTCATGCTCATCTTCGCTGAATCGCAGACAATCACTGCCATTTTATCGAATCCACTCGCCACGTCATATATTAACACATCATACAACATTCCTGTCTTTTGATCTTTACTTTCAACGTAGAGGTTGTAGCCGCTGATCTCTTTGTAGAAGACACCTTCAGGCACATCCAGTTCAGGTGATGCCTGTCGAATAGATATGAGGAGTGAATAGAATTTGGTCTGTATTTTAGGGAGAGCATTATTCTGGAAGAAAAAAGCACCCACACTGATGAAAAGGATGAGGATGATGAGCGGTTTCATGGTCTTCAAAAGAGGTACACCGGCCGATTTTATTGCCAATAACTCCAGGTTCTCACCCAGGTTCCCGAATACCATCAACGAGGCCAGCAGGATTGCTAGCGGTAAGGCCATAGGAATAAGGTTCAGTGCTGCATAAAAGAACATTTCACCAATCACATCAAGCCCTAAACCTTTACCCACCATATCCTCCACATATTTCCACAAAAATTGCATCAACACCAGAAACAGGCATATGGCAAAAGTCATCAGAAAAAGCGGGATAAAAGTCGTTAAAACATAACTGTACAACCGCTTTATGTGGAGAAATCTATTCATTTAGATTGAACAAAAAAAGAGTCGTTTAATTTTATTACAAAGATAATAAAATCAAACATACAATTGTCGTTTCAAAAAGGTAAAGATGATTAAACGTGGTTTCAATAAGCGCACATCAGGTTATATTCCTAATTTCCTTTTCATCTCATCAATCTGTGTTTCCCATAAAGCAATGGCATCACCTTTTTCATCGGGTTCGGCAAAATCGGTAACCTCGAGAGTCATGTCACCCGACAGATCAAGCTTACGTAATATAAATTCGAAATAACAATTATCCTCTTCTTCATCGATCCATCGGTAACGAATGTAAGATTGGGGTTTCTGTCCCAGTATTACTGCTTTGTTGAACGATTTTCCCCAGGTGAAAGTGTAGGTGGTCTCATTTTCATCCATGGTCACCTCATCTGCAAACCATTCCGACAGTCCGTCAATCTGACCGATCATACGCCATAAACTATTCTGGGTTGCGTTTCCCATAAGGAACTCAATATGGAATTTTTCTTTCGACATTTATTTTTATCAAATCTGGGTCACAATATACAACTTTTTTTGATATTATTTGTAATAATACATATAAATCCAATCGTGACCAGACTACCCTCAGTAACAAACTGACAGTATGCATTACCCAGACAGTAAAAAATAGTTTATTGCACTGGAATATACTCCACAAAAGCTTCAATCGCTTCATAGGAAGCCAGTCCTAATTGGCAATAGGTGTCGGCTGTGGCACGGTTACGCTCTTCAGACCGTTGCCAGAATAACCGTTCATCATCACCCAGAAAAGGAGCACTCTCCATCTGTGACTGATGTTTGAGGATGGCATTTCTCTTTTGTCTTAGTTCTTCGGGTGAGAGGGGGACAGCCATTTCTATATGATCAATCTCCCACTCCATCCATGCACCTCGGTACATCCATATACGGCAGTCTTTGAACCAATCATCCTCTTTCACCAGGTCGACAGCACCCAAGATAGCATCGAGACATACCTTGTGTGTTCCGTGCGGATCAGCCAGGTCCCCAGCCACATAAATCTGGTGCGGTTTGATGGTCTCAATGAAATCTTTCACGATCATCATATCCTTTTCGGTGATGGGGTTCTTTTTTATTTTCCCTGTTTCATAAAAAGGAAGATCGAGAAAATGAACATTCTCCTGTGACAAACCTACATATCTGTCGGCAGAACGTGCCTCTTCACGGCGTATCCTTCCCTTTATAAAAAGGATGTCGGGTGTATCGATATCTTCTCTCGTCTTTTCATGCATAAGATAGTGGCGGATACTATCATATTTTTCTAGCAACCCTCTGTTTTCGGGATTGAATTTCTTGCGCATACTGTTTAAAACCGAGATGTAACGTATCACCTCTTCATCACCGACGGCAATGTTGCCAGAGGTCTGATAAGCCACATGCACCTCATGACCCTGGTTGACCAGGCGCTGGAAGGTACCCCCCATTGAGATCACATCATCATCAGGATGAGGACTGAAAATAATCACTTTTTTAGGGTAAGGCTTGGCTCTTTCAGGGCGGTAAGTATCATCTGCATCAGGCTTACCTCCGGGCCAGCCGGTGATCGTATGCTGCAAATCGTTGAATATCTTTATATTCACGTTGTATGCTGAACCGTAAAGAGTGATCAACTCACTCAGCCCATTATCGTTATAGTCTTTGTTCGTCAGCTTCAGTATAGGTTTATTCACTACTCCACAGAGCCAGACAATTGCCCTTCGTATGAGTTTACTGGTCCATTCACAATTGGTGACGAGCCAGGGCCGGCTGATGCGTGTAAGTTCAGATGCGGCTGACAAGTCAACATAAACCTTTGTTTCGGGATGTGTTTGCAGTATTGAACCGGGAACCATGTCACTCACTGGTCCCTCCACGATATCCTTTATACTTTCTGCCTTCTGTTCACTCCATGCTACCAGTGTGATTTTTTTTGCATTCATCATATCGGAAAGGCCCATTGTGATAGCACTCACCGGCACTTTATCCAATGAACCGAAGTTATGAGCGATATCAGTCCGGGAATCACCATCGAGCATGACAAGACGTGTTTGTGAGTGGAGACTGCTACCCGGCATATTGAATCCCACGTTACCTTTACTCCCCAGCCCCAGCAAGAGGTAGTCCAGTCCTCCTTTATCCTTAAGATCTTCTTCGAACGCCTCACAGTTCTCAGCAATAAGATCTTTTTCTGTGGTTGCATCAGGAGAGAAAATATTTTCCGGGTTCATATCTATCTGATCCAGCAATACATCCTTTAACATCTGCAGGTTGCTGAATGAGAAATCCATGACCGGGTAGAACTCATACGTGTTAAAAACAACCAGATTTCTGAAGCTTACATTCTGCTCCCTGTGAAGTCTTACAAGCTCGTCATAAACAGGCAAGGGTGAGGCACCTCCGCTTATGCCCAATACAAAATGATCCCCTTTTTGTTGCTTCAGCATCATTTCATTCACTATATCTTTTGCAACCCTTACCGAAGCACTATTAGCCTCTTCAAAAATAGCAACAGGCAGTTTCTCGTACCGTGCGAGATTATACTCTTCAAAATCGTTTTCCGGTTTGTAATACTTTTTAGGAACACGATCAAGTGTAATGTGGGAACTTAAATCTAATCTCATATTTAATAGTTATTTAAAGTTTTATACGGCTATTATAACATTCTAACAGGGAAACATGTTTCTATATTAACAATTAATGATTCTCCTGCATTTCAACAGATGTGTCCGGCACTCTCTGCCGGTCTATTTTTTGTGTAATACGTGCATAAAAGAACAGTGCGACGGCTGAGACAGCACCTACACCTACAAAAACAAACCAGATATAGTGTGCATTCTGCGTTGCAGCAGCATAGCTTACCGTGTCTACTATCCCTGCATCGTTCATGAATAATCTCGGATCGGGACAGTATTTATCAAGCAGGAATCCCGACAGACCAAAGGCAAAGAGAAAGGAAAAGAAAGAGTGGAGATGACTGAATCCAAGGTACAAGCCCTCTTCTCCTTTGGGTGCCTGCAGTGAGAAGAACTCCAGGTAACGGGGAGAGATGAAGCACTCGGCTAACGCCTGGAAAGCTATACCCACAACCATCATGAAGGCGATGGGATGCAGTCCCAGTATAGAGGCCTCTCCAACCAGGTTACCGAAGGACATGATCAGTGCCGACAGAGGAATGATGATCATTCCGATCATCATGGAGGAGATGGCACTGCGCTTCTTCATCAGGGAGGTGACCATGTTGACGAAGACGAAAACAACCAGAGGGTTCACGTTGGCATACCATCCCGGCGAAGCATTCTCACCTATCATACGTATCACATACTTGGGCATGGTGGCATACATCTGACTCTGTATCATCCAGAAACCGCTCACGATGATGATCAGCAACATCAGACGGCCATTGAACATCACCTTCACCATCGAACGGCCAATCTCCAGGAAGCTTTTTCCTTTACCTTCAGTCTTGACAGATTTATAAAACAGGTAAACAGCAATAAGTGCCAGGAGTGTCATCGCTGCAGAGAAGTAGTTCAGATAGACCAGTCCCTGGTCACCCATGCTTCTGCGAAGAGGGTCCACCACCGTCTTGCCGGTGAAAGCACCGATGTTCACCATCATATAGAAGAGGGAATAACCACGTGCTCTGTTCTCAGGGGTTGTTTCACGGGCAACCGTGCCGGAGATCACCGACTTGATGAAGGCACCCCCAATCACGACCAGGATTAGCGGAGCGATTATCGACCAGCGCAGAGGGCTCTCCTGCAACCCCATGTATGTGGTGGTCATCTCATAATCCACCAGTCCGGCACTCTCCAGCATCGTGGGAAGGATCCCCAGGCCGGCGTAGCCTACCGTAAGCAGTGAGAAAGCAAGAATGATTGCCGTTCGGAAACCGATCTTATCGGCATAGGCACCGGCAAACAATGGCAACAGGTAGAGCATTGCTGAGAACAACCCTGCGATCACACCTGCCTCAATATCTGAGAATCCCCATACATTTGACAGATAAAGAGTGATCACAATAAAAACGGCATAGTATGCAAGACGTTCGAGAAGCTCAACAAAATTGGCGACCCAGAATGGTTTGGAGAATTTAGCCATCAGCAATGATTTAGTTGTTAAATAATATATAATTTAAATTTTATTATTGTGCGCAAAGATAAAAAAAATAATTAATAATAAGAGGGCGCAATCACTGTAAAAAAAGCGTTGAGCGTATCACTCCAGGTCAACCACAGTAATCCCTGTACCACCAAACTGAATATGTTCATCCTGGAAATGCGTTACACCATTCACCGCAGACAGGTATTCACGGATGATCTGTCTCAGAGCACCCGTACCTGTTCCGTGTAGTATTCGCACGCGGGAAACACCCAATTGAATGGCATCATCGATAAAATAGATTACTGCCTGCAGCGCTTCATCGCCGCGCATACCTCGCACATCAATGTCCTGCCTGAAAGAGAGCTTACGCTCATGCATAAAATCGCGGGTGTTTGATGATTTTTGTTCCTTTTTGATCTGATTATTACTTACCCGCTCAAGTTGATCGAGTGGAACGGTTGTTTTGATCATACCGAGAGCGATGGTCGCCTTTTTCCCTGAGATCTCAATGATCTCACCAACCGATGTTTGCCCTTTCATCCGCACAGTATGGCCCACGGCAATCTTTTCTTCCTCGTTCTTTCCCTGTTTGGCAGCAGCAGTCTTGTTTCTTTTCACTTTCTTCTGCTTACCTGCTATATCCGACGATCCATCGGCAGCAGCCACCTTATCCCTGAACTCAGTCAACGATTGTCGCACGATCCTTGTCGCCTCTTTATCGGCTTTGGTCTCCCTGATCTCACGGATAGTATTTTCAATCAGCGCATTACTCTCTGTCAGCAACTGTTCTGCCTGCTTCCTGGCTTCAGCCACTATCTCTTTCTTCTGTTTGTTGATTGCCTCCAGATCGGTTTCATATTTCAATGTCACCTCTTCCAGTTGTTTGCGTTCACGGCGGATCTCATCCCTCTTACGTTCCCAGTATCTGCGATCGCGCGAGATATCCTGCAGGTACTTGTCCATGTTGATATACTCACTGCCCACGATCTCTGAAGCCTGAGCGATGACCCCTTCCGGCAGCCCTATCTTGCGGGCGATCTCCACGGCAAATGAACTACCCGGGTTACCGATGGAGAGGCGAAATAGTGGCTGCATCTCATGCCGGTCGTAAAGCATGGCACCGTTCACCACACCCTCATGCTCGTTGGCAAAATGCTTCAGGTTCTGGTAGTGGGTGGTGATCACCCCGAACGACTGCTGCTGATTGAACCGGTCGAGCAATGCTTCTGCTATGGCAGCACCTATCTGAGGCTCTGTACCGCTCCCAAACTCATCGATGAGCAACAGCGATTTATCATTGCAGTGCCGCTCAAAAAATTTCATGTTCATAAGGTGTGAGCTGTAGGTGGACAGGTCGTTCTCGATGGACTGTTCATCACCTATATCAATAAAGATATCATTGAACAACCCCACCCTTGAATTTTCTCTCAGCGGTATCAGTAAACCGCACTGTACCATGTATTGCAGCAGGCCGACGGTCTTCAGACAGACCGACTTACCTCCTGCGTTCGGACCCGATATCACCAGAATCCTGTTGTTCCCTTCCAGCGTGATGTCAAGCGGTACTATTTTTCTGTTTTGCTTCTTCAGCGAGAGATAGAGCAGTGGGTGCACCGCCTGCACCCAGTCAATCTGCTGTCTGTTATCCAGTGATGGTCTGATACCATTTATCTGCAGTGCGAAAGAGGCTTTGGCACGGATGAAATCGATCTTCGCAAGGAACTCGTACGACTCAAGCAGATCGGGCAGGAATGGACGCAGGTAGTTGGTGAAGTCGGTCAGTATCCTGATGATCTCCCTCCGCTCATCACCCTCCAGCTCGCGGATACGATTGTTCGCTTCCACCACCTCCGACGGTTCAATAAAGACTGTTCTGCCCGATGCCGACTCATCGTGGACGATACCACTAATCTTCCTCTTAAAAGAGGGGTTCACCGGTATCACAAGCCTCCCGTCGCGCATACTCGGGGTAACATCTTTCTCCACATATCCTGCCGCCTGCGCTTTACGCAGGATGGCATTAAGGCTTTTTGAAATACCGTTGGCTGCGGATGTAAGCTCACGGCGGATATCTGACAATCTTGCTGAGGCATGATCTTTTATCTGTCCAAAACCATCGAGAATAGTGTCAATCTTTTTTGTGATCTCAGGATAGGTAGTCACATTCCCTGTCAACGCAAGCAGGTGCGGATATTTGGGTGTTTTATCCTCGTCGCGATGCAGGAAAGCGACTATGCCGTTGATGGTCTGCAGCGACCGGCGCAGCTCAAACAGAGCAGCCGTGTCGACCCAGGAGCCATCAACCCGTATACGTCTCAGCACAGGACGCATATCGTAGAAATGATCGGCAGGAAAGGAGTCCTCCTCCTCAATGATATGGACAAACTCCTCCGTTTGTGAAAGAAGCGCCTCTATTTCATCGTAGGAGACAGAGAACTGCATCGCCTCCACCTTCTCTTTTCCTAATGGACTGAGACATCGGTCCGCAATCAGCTGACGGACTCTGTTGAACTCTATTTTCTGCTCGAAATTTTCGGGATAGATCACGTTGTTGAATTTGAAAATCGTGTGACACACAATATTTAGATTGCAAAATTACAATTTTAAACCGAAAAGCGCTATTTTATCTATCCTATCCTGAAATAATTAACTTTGGAAAATCAATAACGCAATTGCTTTTTGCGAATCCTCTTCTCAGCAATACGCTCCATATGTTTTCAAGGCTGATTACGGTGGGGAGCATAAACCGGTTTCCTCTGCACTGAAGGTGCTGGAGTGATTTTTTCAGTTATAAGCCAATTTTTCGGTTTTGCAGTTGCAGAATTCAAAAAGATGTTCTACTTTTGCACCTCAAATTTGGGGTTAAAACCCCTCTTCACATGTTGGCGAGATAGCTCAGTTGGTTAGAGCGCATGATTCATAATCATGAGGTCGGGGGATCATGCCCCCCTCTCGCTACAAGCAGACAGAAAAACAGTTGCAAATTTAACCTTGTCGCTGTTTTTTTCTTTGTAAATGAATATACGCTTACATATGTTGTATCCCATTAAGATGTTAATATGACTGATAGTCTTGTAACGATATCAGATTTTAATGCACCATTTTTTGTGTAAAACAATTTGTTTTCATAATATACAGAATGGCTTATCATATCACTTTGATTGTAGAACACCAATAGACAGCTGTCTCGTAATTGTCTGTCAGGACTTAACTTCCTCCTGTTAACTACCTTGAATTCTTGAATTAATTCAAATGATGTAACGAATATTTTTTCGAAAGATTCAGAATGAATTGCTGTTTCTTTGTAACATAATTCGATTTTCGAAGGATTATTTGAACGGAAATACATTTCGATGGCATAGCTATGACAATTTTGGACTCTGTGATGAAATGTCCTGTATTTGCAGCTGACAGTATAGTCCACACAAATAAACGACAGGTACTGTTTCGTAATCGAAGAAAAAGCTGTACTTTCAAAACCTGAAACTATTCAATATTCATAAAATAATTTCTAAATGAAAAAAATAATCATCACTTCCGCACTTCTTTATTTATCATTCAGCCTTTTAGCGCAGATGGTCCCCGGGGATACAGAGTGGTATGCTCCCATACCTCCAAAAGTATCACCCGCCAACAAACCTGGTGCAGCTCCCTCCGATGCAATCATCCTGTTCAACGGTGAGGATCTTTCCATGTGGAAGGGTGAGAAGGGCGATGCACAGTGGGAAATCCGTAATGGAGAGCTAACGGTGAAACCCGGCACTGGAAGCATCATGACACGTCAACATTTTGGTGATGTTCAGCTCCATATAGAGTTCAAATCACCTGCTCCAGGGCAGCATAGCGGACAAAACAGAGGTAACAGCGGCATCTTCCTTCAGTCGACTTACGAGGTGCAGGTGCTCGACGGTGACAACAACGACACCTATGTGAACGGTATGGTAGGCAGCATCTACAAACAGCAGGCACCGTTGGCCAATGCCTACACGCACAACGGCGAGTGGCAGGTTTACGACATCTACTGGCGCGGACCCCGTTTCGACATCGAAAGCAAGCTGGAGTCACCCGCTATCATCACGGTGGTGCTGAACGACATCCTGGTGCAGAACAACTTTGTGCTTAAGGGCCACACACCCTATATTGGTTACCCCGCCTACACTCCGCACGGGCTGCTGCCGCTGATGCTACAGGACCATGGCACAGAGGTGGCCTACAGGAATATCTGGATCAGGGAGCTTTAATAGGGAAAATATCACACTCTCACACAGTAGTTTATCAAGAACAGGTCAACATATGGTTTAACCTCAACACTGTTGTCCTCACTACAAATTATGGGGGCATTACTGTATGCAGATATGAGACTTTTAACGTATTGAAGGTGAGCTGTCAGTAGGATATTTTTTGTCTGAGAAAGAAATGTAAATCTTTCCTGGAGCCATACAGAACCAATATGTCGTCAGCATTGAGTATGTCATCTGCTGCTGCTACACCTTGAATTTGAGTCTCGGTCTTTGTTTTACCCAAGATACTTTTTACTTCGACCTTTTTAATAATGGTCAGTACCAATAGATTGAAATCTTTACGAAAACCGACTTCCATAATAGTCTTTCCAACGAAATCAAAAGGAACTTTCGCTTCTATGATGCTGTAATCATCATTTAACTCGAACGAATCAACCACATTACTCAAAGACAATTTCTTTGTCCATCGCTCTGCTGTCTCTTCTTCGGGATGTACGATCTCATCAACTCCAATGGCTTGTAAAACTTTTTCATGCAATGGGTTGATAGCTCTGCTTATCAATCTTTTTACCTTAAGATTCTTTAATAGTGCAGTTGTCATGATATTTGCTCCCTGGTTTTCACCAATGGCAACAAGTACAACATCTGTTTCTTTTAACGGAAGCCCTGAAACAGTGACCTCATCTGTGGCATCCATACAGATGGTATAGGTGATCTTTTCTTTATAAGCATCCACTTTTGTCAAACTTATATCAATGCCTATCACTTCATTCCCTAGTTCAGTCAGTTTCTGAGCTAATGAAGCGCCAAAATTACCAAGGCCGATAATGATAAATTTCATTTTGTTATGTTTTTAATTGATGATGATCTCTTCTTTTGGGTAGCTGTAGTTTTCATGCTTTATTTTCCTGAACAGAGCGATCACTAATGAAAGCGTACTGATACGCCCCACAAACATTACGATGATAATGACAAATTTACTCGCACTGCTCAAATCACCCGTAATACCCAAACTCAGGCCGACAGTACCATATGCTGAGAAGCATTCAAAAGCAATATCAACCAACCTTTTCCCCGGATCGAATATTGATATGAACGTAATTGCAAGTCCAATCACTACAAATGATAACACAATGATGGCAAAGGCTCTTCTTACTGACACATCTGCGATCTCCCTCCTGAAGATTTCTATTCGTGACTTCCCTCTTGCTAAACTCAAAATATTGAGCAATGCAATGGCAAAAGTACTTGTTTTGATGCCTCCACCCGTGGACTGGGGTGAAGCGCCGATCCACATCAAAAGCATCACCATCATCAGCGTCGGGAAAGCAATTGCAGCGGTATCAATGGTGTTGAAGCCGGCCGTTCGGGGTGTTGTTGCACCAAAAAGAGCGGTTACTATTTTTCCAAAACTATTGTGCTCTGCCAGGGTGTTGTTATATTCAAGAAGATAAAAAACGATGAATGCAACGAACATAATCGAGAGGGTTGTGATTAAGTTAATTCTACTGTTTAAGCTAAGTACCCAGGGACGATATCTCTTTTTTCCTGATGAGAATGAGAGCAAATTTGAAAATAAATATTTTAAATAGTTTAATACGTTCACGACAATGGGAAAGCCCAGACCACCCAAAACAAATGTCAGAATAATTACTGATTGCAGGTAATAGTTAAAACGGAAACCTGTATCATAGATGCTGTTACTTAGGGTTGAAAAGCCTGCATTACAAAAAGCTGAAATGGAATGAAAAGCTGAAAAAAAGAGCCGTTCGGATTCTGTATTGAAACTACCTGAGCCTACACTTGAATAAATTAAAAGACCCGAAAAAAGCTCAATGCCAAATGTGATGAGAATAATGAATTTCAAAGTTGAAAATACCTCTCCCAATTTTCTGGAATTTGTTATATCGCTCAATGCAAACTGGTTTTCATAAGTAGTGCCCCCTTTAAAGAAATAGCTGAAATAACTGGCAAATGTCAGTATACCCAACCCACCCAATTGAATTAAAATCATTATGATGGTCTGTCCGAACAGCGTGAAGTGAGTGGCTGTGTCCACCACCGTTAACCCCGTTACACAGACTGCACTTGTAGAGGTAAAAAGAGCATCTGCATAGGTGATACCATCGTAGGTTGCATTGGGTAAAACAAGTAGGAAAGAGCCGATAAAAATAATAACCAGAAAACTGAGAATAAATATCTGGGCCGGGTTGAGCAGCGTTCTGCTGAAGTTTATCCTTAATTCAGAAAACTCTCTGACAAAAGTCATCAATACGGCAATCTTGACCCAGATAGGGTTTTCCAGCAATAAATCGGTATCAAAAGGGACACCAACAAACAGGTACATTTGAAAGATCCATAGCGTGAAGAGTACCGACAGCAGGTCAAAAATGAAAACCTTTCTTTTTATTAGAATGAATTGCTGAATGTATCGGGCGAAGGTTGAGATCAATCCAACAGTAAGTACAAAAAAGTAAAACCCGTCTATCATTTTTTGATATATGGCGGTCTGTGTATAACCAAAATCAGAGATGATGGCAATCAGACCGATACAACTGATCCAAAAGGCAGTTCGATACAACGGCTTTGCTCTATTATTCATTCATTATCTTGTTTCACTTTGTCGGTTTTTATGTACGTTGTCTGATTTTTTAAGATTCACCTAATGGTCAAACATGGTGAGTGTAAATTCTTAAAAATTTGCAGATACAAGTTTAATGAATTTTATCGGAACAAATATATTTTTTCCAAAATAACGCTTTATGAAGAAGGAGAGGTGTGAATCACCCTCCCGGAGCATGTCACTGTTTCCTTGAGAAGAGAACATTGCACTGCTCATTTTTGTTTAAGGAATTAAGAAACGAGCACGGGATCATTCGCACACAAGCAGATGAATAACGAAATAACGTTCAACGGCCGGGAGTGAGTCAATTCCATTTAACTCCAATGTAAAGTATAGCACATTATCGCATGAAATATTTCATCCCAATAATTTTTCTACTGATCGCCTTAAGCCTCATGGCTGCAGCGGTATTCTACCTGTCAAAAAGATTTGCCTTCTTCTTCCCAGCTATGCCGATGAAGAGCTGGGGCTGGATATTTACGGCAGGGTTGATCTTTGCCTTTGTCGGATCGATAGGATTCAGCGAGCTGACGAACCTGTTGGTGAAAATCTGGTCGGCTACCGGTTCCATCCTACTTGGTGCATTTATCCTCCTGCTGTTGTCGCTCACGGTCACCGATCTGTTGCATCTGGTATTCAAGACCACCCCTGTCGTGCGCGGCTTCATCACCCTGGGACTAACCCTGGTGATGACGGTCTATGGTGTATGGAACGCCTACCACTTCAGGGTGAAAGAGGTGACCATCCCCATCAGTGGACTTACCGAAGAGATACGTGCAGTGCACCTCACCGATATTCATCTGGGTAACGCCCGGGGAGAGAAGCAGCTGGAGAAAATCGTCCGGATTACAAAAGGGCTGAACCCTGAGATCATCTTTCATTCCGGTGACCTGTTCGACAGTAAGACCCATTTCAACGGCAATGACGATGTGCTGGATGCGTTCAAAACAATCACTGTTCCCCACTACTTTGTATTTGGTAATCATGATGAGCAGGTTGGACTGATGCAGGTCATCCGCCGTGTGCGTGACAGTGGTACCACGATGTTGCTGAATGAGGTGGTACGCTTCAGGGAGCTCCAGATTATCGGCCTCAACAATATGGCTGCCGACAGTAAGACCTTCGACATTCACGCCTCCAGCGATTCCACGACCGTGGAGAGCGTAATGAACAGTCTGGAAATTGATGAGGAATTGCCCACGGTGGTGCTGCACCACCGCCCCGACGGCATTGAATATATGGAAGCAAGAGGAGCCGACCTGCTTCTCACGGGACACACACATGCAGGACAGATGTTTCCCTTTACCTTAATCGCCAAATGGATGTTCGGTTATAACAATGGCTTATACAAATATAATGAGATGCATATCTTCGTCTCGCAGGGTCTGGGCACTTTCTTCTCCCCCATCCGCTTCGGCACGCAGAGTGAGATCATACTACTGAAACTGGTCCCTGTTGATAAGTAATCAATTTAAGTAAGGAGCGCAACCCTGACATCCCTGGCTGTCTTGCCACACCTGGCGGAGGGGATTCCATATCCGGTTTTTCGGTCTTGCCAATAATCTCTCCTTCGGCATATTGCCAACCATCGACAAACTCACCACCGATGCGGAAAAACATCACCATACCGCTTAGATCAGAATCCCGGCACAGATAATTGTTCTTTTTTTATTGGCAGAAAAAGCATATATTTGCATCAGTAACGAGCCAGTTTATGCACAAAAGAAAAGCGCCGATGGGTAAGATCTTCTCCACAGCTGATTTCGATTTCTTCTCTCCCCAAATGTCGGAGCTGGAGCTCCCTTTCGTGGGGGAGATCGCCTGCGGGTTCCCCTCTCCGGCCGATGACTTCCTGCAGGAGAACCTCGATATCAACAAGCTGCTGGTGAAACACCCCGATGCCACCTTCTATGCCGTGGCGCGTGGTTACTCGCTGGCGCCGCTGGTCTACCCGGGCAGCATACTGGTGATCGACCGCTCGGTAGAGTGGTCCTCCGACCTGCTGGCCTGTTGTTATATCGACGGTGAGTTCACCACGAAATGGATCCGTAAAACGGACGATAAGATACAACTGATCCCCCTGAACCCCGACTTCCCCACGCTCGAGTACAGCTTCGAGGAGGCGGAGATCTATATATGGGGCATCGTCACCTCAATTATCAATAACAATGTACGCCTTAGCCGACTGCAATAACTTCTACGCCTCCTGTGAAAGGGTTTTCAACCCTGCACTCAACGGCAAGCCCATCGTTGTGCTGAGCAACAACGACGGCTGCGTTATTGCGCGCTCCAATGAGGCCAAGGCTGTGGGGATAAAGATGGGTGCTCCCGCCTTCCAGATACAGGAGGTGATACGGACGCACAACGTGCAGCTCTTCTCCTCCAACTTCGTACTCTATGGCGATATGAGCCGCCGCGTGATGAACATCCTCTCCTCCTACACCCCCTCGCATGAGATCTATTCCATCGATGAATGTTTTCTCGACCTGTCGGGTATAGAGGTCGACCTGACAGAGTACGGTCGCAAAATGCGCCGGCAGGTAGGCCGCTGGACAGGCATACCCCTCAGCGTGGGCATAGCCCCCACCAAAGCGCTGGCCAAGGTTGCCAACCGCATCGCCAAGAAGTACCCCGAGCTGAAGGGAGTTCACGTGATCGACACGGAGACAAAACGGATCAAAGCATTGAAGTGGACTGCCGTGGAGGATGTATGGGGTATCGGGCGGAGGTATGCCCGCAAGCTACGCACCATGGGAGTCAACACGGCGTACGACTTCACGCAATTGCCCGAATCGATGGTGCGTTCGCTAATGACGGTCGTCGGCCGCAACCTGCAGAAGGACCTGCAGGGAATAGCGACCATTGAGATGGAGATACCCGAAAAGAAGCAGAGCATCGCCACCACGCGTTCTTTCGACCGTGACTACAACACCTTCGGCGACCTGCACGAGCGCATCGCCACCTTCACCATGCTCAGTGCGGAGAAGCTCCGTGAGCAACAGTCGATGTGCCGCCGCATGATGCTCTTTATCGAGACCAACCGCTTCAACGACAAGGAGGAGTTCTACGCCAACAGCGTTGTGCTGAAGCTACCCTTTCCCACCTCCTCCTCGCTCGAGCTGGCCGGCTTCGCCATTGCCGGACTGAAGAGCATCTTCCGTGCGGGCAAGCATTATAAAAGAGCGGGGGTGATCCTGCTGGATTTTGTCGATGCCAACGAGTACCAGCCCTCTCTCTTCTTCAACTCCAACCCGAAGCACAGGAAGCTGATGGAGACGATGGATACCCTGAATCATAAGTACGGGAAGACGCTGGTACGACTCGCCTCGCAGGATGAGCTGACCCATAAGATGAGGCGCAGGCATCTCTCGCAAGCTTATACAACCAGTTTCAATGAACTGATAGAGATAAATTTCTGATATGTGTTTTACCGTTTCCGTAGAGAAGAAAGCGAAGGAGGCTATCAGGGAGTACCTGAAGTCGAATGCCGGCGTACAGATGCCGATCGATTTCAATGAGGAGCTCTATCTTGTGTCGGGCTTCTCCCATCCCCTGCTGCCCATCATCAGGGAGGGGGCAGTCACACTGTCGGAATGGGGGCTGATACCCTCCTTTGCGGTGGAGGAGAATGCAGGTGAGCTGCAGAAGATGACGCTGAACGCACGTGCCGACACGATCTATCAGAAACCTTCCTATAAGAAGTCGATCGTCAGCCGCAGGTGCATCCTGGTGGTGGATGGCTTCTTCGAGTGGCGCCACATGAACAACAGAAAATATCCCTACTACATCTACCCGAAAGATGAAACGGTGTTCTACCTTGGCTGCATCTACAACTCATGGGTCAACAAGGTGACAGGCGAGGTGCGCGACACCTTCTCCATCATCACCACCGATGCCAACCCGCTGATGGAGATGATCCACAACACAAAAAAAAGGATGCCGCTGATCCTGCACAAAGAGGATCTGGCTGCCTGGATCAATCCGGAGACACCAAAAGTCAGGGTCGACGAGCTGATGGTCACCTTTCCTGAAAGCGGTATGAGCGCTCACCCCATCTCCACCGATGCGGGAAATCCCCGTAAAAACAGGAATATCCCGGAGATAAAAGAGGAGGTGAGGTACCCTGAACCGGACACACCGGGAGAGCTGTTCACATAACGAAATTGCAATAACTGGCAGGCACCGCTCGTTTTTTACCCACTGACACAGATGACACAATAATAGAATACAATTCATTCTTAAAATATGTTTCCCATTTAAAAAAAACATTTATCTTTGCATGCAAATCATGATTTTAACAATTAAATGGAGAACAACAAACAACTTAACCCCGCGTTAAAAACCATCGTTGGGGTTCAATTTCTTTTTGTGGCCTTTGGTGCCACGGTACTGGTACCTTTACTCGTAGGACTTGATCCTTCCACGGCACTGTTTACTGCAGGCATAGGGACACTGATCTTTCATCTGGTTACGAAAGGTATTGTCCCTATTTTTCTGGGTAGCAGCTTCGCTTTTATCGCTCCCATCGTAAAAGCGACGGAGTTATATGGTCTGGCCGGCACGCTGTCGGGTCTGGTAGCCGTAGGGCTGGTCTACTTCATGATGAGCGCATTGGTGAAATGGCAGGGTGTGAACCTGATCAAACGTCTTTTTCCGCCTGTTGTGATCGGACCGGTGATCATGCTGATTGGTCTCTCCCTCGCCGGCACGGGCGTGAATATGGCCAGTGAGGACTGGCTGCTGGCGATTATTGCGCTAGTCACTGCAATCATCGTAAGCATGTTTGCCAAAGGACTGCTTAAGCTCATCCCTATCTTTGCAGGGATAATCGTGGGATATATTGCAGCCACGCTTCTGGGAAAAGTCGATTTCTCAGGTGTCGTTGCAGCACCCTGGCTGGGATTTCCTCAGTTCGTCAAACCGGAGTTTTCATGGGGGGCCATCCTCTTTATGATTCCCGTAGCCATTGCTCCGGTGATAGAACATGTGGGTGATGTCTATGCTGTAAGCCAGGTGGCAGGAAAGGACTTTGTAAAAAAACCGGGCCTGCACCGCACCATGCTGGGCGATGGTATTGCCTGCTGTATTTCGGGCTTCATCGGGGGACCTCCCGTCACAACCTACTCAGAGGTGACAGGTGCTATGGTGCTCACCAAGGTGACTGATCCTGTAGTGATACGTATCGCCGCAATCACGGGTATTATTTTCTCCATGGTAGGCAAGATAAGCGCACTGCTTAAATCGATACCCGGATCAGTCCTCGGAGGAATCATGCTTTTGCTCTTCGGCATGATCGCTGCCACGGGTGTAAACAACATGGTACAAAACAGAACTGACATGAGCAACACACGTAATCTCATCATCGTTTCACTTATCCTCACAACCGGTATCGGGGGAGCCGTTCTGCAGATTGGCACTATCAGCATGACGGGAATCGGTCTTTCAGCATTGGTAGGAATTGTTCTCAACCTTATTCTTCCCAGGACCAAAGAGAATGAAGCGGATGAATCGATTGAAAATGATCATGTTAATTGATATTTAACTTTCGGAATACACTAATATGTAAGTTTGAAGAGGGTGACTAATGAAATATTGGTCCCCTCTTTTCAGATTCGGATGAATGCCGACTATTTATCTTCAAAAGCTTCTTACACTGGTTTGCATATTTTTGATTACTTTTGCATGATAAAGATGAATCAATGAAAGAAAATAAGAGTCAGTTATTGAATTATGCAATGTACTCCGGACTATTTCTGGGCTTTTTTTGGGTTGTGAAGTACCTTTTCGTTATTATTGGCACGAACATACCATCGCTCAATTTTGTTGGTTCCGTACTAAGTATCGCAACTCCACTCCTGTTGTTTTATTTCCTGGTGAAGTACAACACCGGGCTGGTAGAGAGCAAAATGCGTTATTGGCATGGCGTGCAATTTTCCATTATGCTCTTCTTTTATGCCTCAATTCTGGAATCACTGATCGTATTCATACATGTGAAATGGATTGATCCGGCATTCATCTCCAATCTTTACGGCAGGATGATTGAGATGGCTGAGTCAATGGAAATAACGAAGGCGCTCGTCACTCAACTGACAGAGCAGTCCGTCCCTACCCCTTTCACCTATATCTTTAATAGTGTGATCATGGCTGATGTTTTTTGGGGTTTGATTCTCTCATTGATCATCGTACCCGTTGCCATTCGCTACAAACCCAAGCAAAACATATAAACTATATTCCCGACAAATGGATATTTCAGTTGTCATACCCTTATTGAACGAAGAGGAGTCGCTCCCCGAGCTGCATAGCTGGATCGCCAGGGTGATGCAGGAAAATGATTTTTCATATGAGATCATTTTCGTGGATGACGGAAGCACCGACAGTTCGTGGGAGATCATCAAACAGCTTCGTGAAGAATCGGAGAACGTAAAAGCAATTAAATTTCGCCGTAACTACGGTAAGTCTCCTGCACTGCATTGTGCTTTTGAGAAAGCAGAGGGTGATGTAATCATCACCATGGATGCTGACCTGCAGGACAGTCCCGATGAAATACCCGAACTCTACCGTATGGTAAAAGAGGATGGTTTCGATCTGGTCTCCGGATGGAAGAAGAAGAGGTACGACGACAAGCTGACAAAAAACCTGCCGTCGAAACTGTTCAATGCCACTGCCCGGAGAATATCGGGGATTAAAATACATGATTTCAACTGTGGTCTGAAGGCATATGACCAGTCGCTGGCCAAAGGTATCGAGGTCTACAACGACATGCATCGCTATATTCCCGTTCTGGCAAAGAATGCCGGATATGCTAAAATTGGAGAGAAAGTGGTGCAGCATCAGTCACGCCGCTATGGAAAAAGTAAGTTCGGGGCGAACAGGTTCGTGAACGGATATCTTGATCTGATGACTCTTTGGTTCCTTAATAAGTTCGGAAAAAAGCCGATGCACTTTTTCGGATTATGGGGAAGCGTGATGTTTCTTTTGGGATTTATTGCAGTAATACTTGTAGGTGGCATGAAATTGTATGATATGCAACATGGTAACTACTATCGCCTTGTTACCGATTCACCCTATTTCTACCTCTCTCTGACAATGATGATACTGGGTACCCTTCTCTTCCTTGCCGGATTTCTGGGTGAGCTGATCTCCCGGAATGCTTCGGATAGGAATCATTACCGGATTGAGGAAGAATTTTGAAATAAGAAGTAAGTAATGAGAAATAAGTGCAGACAGCTTTTCGTACAAGGCTAAATCCTAATCAGCTGCTCTTACTATGCCTTTACATTAAAATGTTGACAGCTGTCAGCTGGAAGTCGAAAACGGATAATTTCAATTGAATGAATACAAAAAACAACCTTCTTCTTTATCTGTTGATCCCTGTAACGTTGCTGTTATCCTGTAATGCAGACAGAGAAAAAAAGAATTACATCTATTATCAGGAGCAGGGTGAGATTTTCACAACCGGTTATCACATCAAGTATGCCTACAACCGGTCGCTGAAAGAGGTGATTGAATCTGAACTACATCAGTTCGATCTCTCGCTGAATCCTTTCAAGGAGAGTTCTGTTATCTCCAAAATAAACCGTAATGAGCCCGTGAAGCCGGACTCCTTTTTCATGAAAGTGTTCCTGAAATCGATGGAAGTTTCGCAGAAAACAGATGGGAAATTCGATATTACCATCTCCCCCCTGATCAATGCCTGGGGCTTCGGATTTCAACATATGGAGCATGTCACTCCCGCAACCATAGACAGTTTGAAACAATTTGTAGGTTTCAACAAGGTAACTGTAGATAGTGAAGGGAATATTCTTAAAACAGACCCCCGCGTAACCCTGAACACCTCTGCAATCGCCAAGGGTTATTCGTGCGACGTGATTGCCAACCTGTTGGAAAGCCACGGAATTGAGAACTATATGATTGAGATTGGTGGCGAGATTACGGCCAAAGGAGTGAATGACAAGGGAGAGTGTTGGCGAATAGGTGTTGATAAACCGATCGACGATGCCTCCGGGATGCAGCACGAGCTGCAGGTGATTTTATCACTTTGCGATAAATCACTGGCCACCTCGGGTAATTACCGCAACTTCTATATTAAGGAGGGAAGGAAGTATGCTCATACCATCGATCCCCATACAGGCTATCCATCGCAACTCGATATTCTGGGTGCGACGGTGCTAGCGGATGATTGCATGACTGCAGATGCTTATGCTACCGCTTTCATGGCGATGGGTATTGAGAAATCGAAAGAAACAGCGAAAGAGATAGCCGGTTTGCATTATTATTTTATATATGAAATGCCCGACGGAACATTAGGTTCCATTCATTCCGAAGGTTTTGAACAGTTTTTCGCCAATTAAAAAATAAAAGATACACCCATATTATCAAAAAACTCTTTCATTATATGCGTAGACAACATTTACTGACACTGATACTTCTTTTTTCCTCTTTTTCAATAATGGCTCAGGAGAATGACTCGATATCCTATCCGGGGATAACCTTTGATGGGACATTAAAGAATAAACTTGAATATGCTACTGAGACAGGTATGTCCCGCTTTTCGGTAAGAAACTCACGTATAGGGGCAAAAGGTATTGTCAACCCCTACACCTCCTTCAGAGTACAGATTGAGTTGAGCGACAACGGTGATTTTAAAGTACTCGACCTGAGTGGCACACTGAAACCTCTCGATGGTCTCACATTTACATTGGGTCAGACAGGTATCCCTTTGTTCAACTCCTATATCGTTACACCCGGCACGATGATGTTTGCCAACAGGGCGTTCCTCGGGAAGTATTTTCTAAGTACCAGAGACCTGGGCATACTGGCCAAATATGAGTTTAACATGGGAATGATTCCTACAAAACTTGAAGCGGGTCTCTTCAACGGCAACGCAATCAATGATCCGGTCTGGAAAAAGAAAAAATCATTCGGCGCCCGGGTAGAACTGGGAAGTATGGAGGGTGCAAGGGTAACTGCCAAACTATATGACTACCCACGGAATGAGAACCAACATTTTCTCTTCTATGGTGCTGATTTCAGATATCAGGCCGATAGATGGAAGGTGGAAACCGAAATAATGAAAAGAGAGAGTCAAACGGAGCTCTATTCCGACATGCTCTCTTATTATCTGCAGGGAGCCTACAGTTTTCCGATAAAAAGTAAACTATTCGATTATCTGTTACCTGCCGTACGATGGGATGGTATAGATGAAAGACTGGATGAATCAGGGTTTGATGTCAATCGACTGACAACCGGCATAGGTCTGGGATTCGACCAGAAAAAATTCGCATCAATAGTTCGGATCGACTACGAATGGTATTTTATTAATAACGAAATGATTGTCTTCGCGGGTGAACCGGAAATGGACTCCGACAAATTCACAGTTGAACTATTGATTACCTTCTAACCAATAACTAAATTTTTATTTTTATGAAAAAGATTCTTGTAACCATTCTTACTACCATTATTATCATGGTTTCCTGTACCGGAAACAAAGCGACCACTCAGTTATTTGACGGTCAAAACAGCGATCAGTGGAATATTCAGGGCGATGTATCAATCAAAGAGGGAATACTTCAGTTGAATGAAGGTGCAACCCTTCTGCTTAAAAAGGGAAATTACACCGGTTTTGAATTGAGTGTCACTGCAAGGACAGTGGATAACGGCAAGGGGTTGATTGCATTTCATACCGATAGCAACATTGAGAATGGGTATCAGGTAGCATTGAACAACGATGCTGAGAGCATGCAGTGGTGGACAAAAACAGGCAGTCTGCTGGGTGTACGCAACCTTACAAAATCGATAGTAAAAACCAACGAGTGGTTCGATATGGTGATACGTGTGGAAGGTAGGGCAATCACGGTGAAATTGAATGGAGATCCGGTGGTGGAATACATTGAACCGGCATCACCTTATCGTTCTGCTGAAAATGCAGCACAATTACTTTCAGGGGGAAAGTTTGCCCTGCAAAACAGTGAAGGCACCATCGAGTTTCAATCTGTGTCAGTAACTCCTCTCGGCGATAAGGTTGACACTGCAAAACAACAGTCAGAAGCTATCGATGAAACAACAGATCATATTATCAGAATGCATCAGGAGAACTTTCCCGTGCTTGATTATCATGTGCATCTGAAAGGAATCACCGCAGAGCAGGCTGCAGCGCAGGCACGCAGCCATGGTATCAATTATGCGCTTGCCCCTAACTGTGGCGTAGGCTTTCCCATCACCAGTGATGAGGAGGTGATTGAATATCTTGAAGCAATGGAGGGACAACCTTTCATTCAGGCAATGCAGGGAGAAGGAAGAGAATGGCCGGAGACGTTCTCAAAAGAGGTTCGTGATCAGTTCGACTATGTCTTTACCGATGCGTTGACCTTTACAGATACAAAAGGTCGCCGCACCCGTCTCTGGATACCGGAACAGGTCTTTATTGAGGATGAAGATCAATACATGGATCTTATTGTGGAGAAGATAGTGGATGTGATGGAAGAGCCGATGGATGTCTATGTAAACCCCAATTTCCTGCCCGATGTGATGAACGACCGTTATGATGCGTTCTGGACAAATGATCGCATGGATAAGGTGATCGCAGCTATGGTTGCAACTGACAAGGTGCTGGAGATAAACCACAGGTATAAAATCCCCAACAAAGCCTTTATACAGAAAGCGAAAGAGGCCGGATTGAAATTCACCTTCGGCACTAACAATGCAGATGGAGATTTTGGTAAAATGGAATATTGCTTTCAGATGAAAGAGGAGTGTGGTATCACCGCTGCCGATATGTACAAACCCAATATAAAGGAATGAACACAAGAATAACACCCGACTACATCTCCGATCTGGAGGAGAATGAAATATTTGTCTTTGGGAGTAATCTTGAAGGCAGTCATGGCGGTGGTGCCGCAAAAATAGCTCATGAGAAATTTGGTGCACTCTGGGGACAGGGAACAGGCTTACAGGGACAATCCTATGGTATCCCGACAATGCATGGCGGTGTGGAGGATATTCAGCCTTATGTGGATGACTTTATCGACTTTGCCATCTCTAACCCCGAACTGCAATTTCTTGTAACACGTGTTGGCTGCGGCATAGCAGGCTTCCATGATTCGGAAATCGCTCCTCTTTTCTACCGTGCTGCAACGGTGCAAAATATTTACCTGCCAGAAAGCTTCTGGAATTATCTCAACAAATAACTACCGAACAGAACCTAAAAAAGCCCGATGCAATTGCACCGGGCTTTTTTATAAGTATGTTTATCTCTTATTCAGCTTATTTTTCTTTCTTCTCCTCTGCAGCTGGTTCATCCGCTTTGGGTTCTTCTGTAGCAGCCGGAGCTTCTTCGACAACCGGTTTTTCTTCTACAGCAGGTGCTTCTTCTACAGCAGGTGCTTCCTCCACAGCGGGAGCTTCCTCTACAGCGGGTGCTTCCTCCACAGCGGGTGCTTCCTCTACAGCAGGTGCTTCCTCCACAGCAGGAGCTTCCTCTACAGCGGGTGCTTCTTCCACAGCGGGTGCTTCCTCTACAGCAGGTGCTTCTTCCACAGCGGGTGCTTCCTCTACAGCAGGTGCTTCCTCTACAGCAGCAACAGGTGCATTCGCAGCAGCCTCATCTGTTCTTTTCTTGGCTATAGCTTCAGCTCTTGTTTTGTTCACCTCTTTTTCTGCATCCATACGTGCTTTTTCATCAGCACGTTGTAACTCTTCATCTTTCAGTTTCAAAGAATGAGAAGTTTGCAGTTTGTTATTTTTCCACGCCTCGAATCTCTTCTCGGCTTCAGTCTCGTCGAATGCTCCTTTTGTCACACCACCCAAAAGGTGTTTCTTCATTAATACGCCTTCGTCCGATAAAATATTACGCACGGTGTCTGTGGGTTGTGCCCCTGTTTGCAGCCAATACAAAGCTCTTTCGAAATCTAAAGTGATCGTAGCAGGATTAGTGTTCGGGTTGTATGAACCAATCCTTTCAATATACTTTCCATCCCGTGGAGCTCTGCTATCTGCAACAATAATCTGATAAAAAGGATAATTTTTGCGTCCTCTTCTCTGTAAACGTAGTTTTGTTGCCATTTAGTAGTTCTTTTAAATGAGTATAATTTGTATTTGCGGATGCAAAGATAGCAATTAATTTTTGATGAACAAAATTAATCGACACTCACTATTGTAGTAACTCAACCCCTGCCCGTTACCTCAATTAGCACATGAAGGTTTCCGCAAAAGGGATGCATAACACTGTGATGAAAGAGTGGATGAGATGACAGCTACGAAGTGATTGCATTCTTTCGCAACAGTGTGTTATTTCGCGATTTATTGAAGATAGCTCTTCCGCGGTCACTTCCCTTTCTTAGCTTCTTGCGATCATCTGCAGGCAGCTGAAAAAGACCCTTGCACTCGTCGGAACAACAACCATCCATCTCAGCAGCACACTTTCCGCACTGAATAAAAAGGAGATGGCATCCTTCGAAGTTACAGTTGGTATGTGTATCGCAGGGCTCACCACACTGGTGACAATGGGATATCACATCATCGGTAATCCGTTCACCCAGACGTTCGTCAAATACAAAATTCTTACCGGTAAACTTAACCGGAATATTTTCCTCCCTTGCTTTGCGGACATATTCTATGATACCTCCCTCAACGTGGTAGACGTTTTGAAACCCTTTATAAAGCATATAAGCACTTGCTTTTTCACAACGGATGCCACCAGTACAATACATCACGATGTTCTTATCTTTATGCTCCTTCAACATTTCTACGGCCATGGGCAATTGCTCACGAAAGGTTTCGGAGGGTATTTCTACTGCATTTTCAAAGTGCCCTACTTCATATTCATAGTGGTTACGCATGTCCACGACGATGGTGTCAGGTTGTTGTGTAATTTCATTATACTCATATGCATTGAGGTACTTACCTGTTTTGGAAGGGTCGAACTTCGGATCATCAATATTATCGGCAACCACTTTATTGCGTACTTTCATGCGCAGCACCCAAAACGATTTGCCGTTATCCCCCACTGCTACATTCAGTCGGATGCCATCCAACGCCGGATCGGCATTATACAGTATATTGCGAAACGTTTCTTTATTACTTTCCGGCAGTGATACTTGTCCGTTAATCCCTTCTTTTGCAATATAAATCCGGCCATATACCCTGATCTCATTGAGTTGAATGTAGAGATTGTCCCGAAATTGCTGCGGATCACTTATGTGAAAATATTGATAGAAAGAAATGGTAATGCGCGGTTCGTCATCCTGTAACATCCTCAATTTTAATTCTCTGTTGGAAATACGATTATGTAAAATTGACATAATAATCTAACTAATTGAAAAATAACTGTTTACTGCTTGCCACAAAACGCATTCCCGTTTTTAATATTGAAAAACGGGGGGCATAGCAATCAGAACAATTCATGATGGTGTTTGGTTTTACTCTTTGGGGTTAAAGTGCAAACAAAAAAGAAAACCCGCCATAACAGCAGGTTTCTCCGTGATCCGCCTGGGGTTCGAACCCAGGACCCCATCCTTAAAAGGGATGTGCTCTACCAGCTGAGCTAGCGAATCAGCCTAAATGCCTTCTTTCAAAAGCGAGTGCAAAGATAAAACGTTTATTTTAAATTTGCAACTGTTAAAGGGATAAAATCTTTTAAATTTTCGATCCACAATGATAACCCTTTCAAAACTAAACGTTTTTGCTGCGATCATTCTCCGAAGAGCTTATTGGTGACTGTAAACCACAGAAAACTTTAAAACCCGAACCGCTCTCCTACAATGTTTTCACCTAAAGAGCTTATAGCTTATAGCTTATTGCTTACGCTTATTACTTATAGCTTATTGCTTACAGCTTATTGCTTATAGCTTATTGCTATTCAATACCTGTAATGCTCCGCTTTGAACGGGCCTTCTGCAGATATACCCAGGTAGTCGGCCTGCTTCTGCGTAAGCGTGGTCAGTTTCACACCAATCTGTTCCAGGTGCAACCTTGCAACCTCTTCATCGAGTTCTTTGGAGAGACGGTATACTCCTGTTTCATAGTTGTTCCTCCAGAGATCAATCTGTGCCAGTGTCTGGTTGGCGAATGAGTTGCTCATCACGAATGAGGGGTGACCTGTAGCACAGCCAAGGTTTACAAGTCGTCCTTCAGCCAGCAGGAAGATGGCGTTGCCGGCGGGGAAGATGTATTTATCCACCTGTGGTTTGATATTGGTATGTACGATGCCGGGAAAAGAGATAAGCTTATCTACCTGAATCTCATTGTCGAAATGACCGATATTACAGACAATAGCCTGGTCCTTCATCTGCTGCATATGCTCAATGGTGATCACATCACGGTTGCCGGTGGTGGTAACGAAAATGTTCCCCTCCTTTAACGCTTCCTCCATGGTGGTCACCTTGTAACCCTCCATGGCTGCCTGCAGTGCGCAGATAGGATCGATCTCCGTCACGATGACACGGGCACCGTAAGAACGCATTGAGTGTGCACAACCCTTCCCTACATCGCCATAACCCAACACAACGACCACTTTACCTGCGATCATCACATCGGTGGCGCGCTTGATACCGTCGGCAAGTGACTCGCGGCAACCGTAGAGGTTATCGAACTTCGATTTGGTAACAGAATCATTCACGTTGATGGCAGGCACCAGCAGCTCACCTCTCTCCATCATCTGATAGAGACGGTGCACACCGGTGGTTGTCTCCTCGGAGATACCTTTCATGTCGGCAATGGTCCTGTGCCAGCGCTGATCATCCTCCTCCAGAATGCGGTGCAGGGTATCCAGGATAGCCTGTTCCTCGCGATTGTCACCCTTCCTGTCGATGGTTGACGCATCATTCTCGGCCTGATAGCCCATATGCACGAGCAGTGAGGCATCACCTCCGTCATCAACGATCAGATTGGGTCCCTTACCACCGGGGAAACGAAGGGCCATCTCTGTACACCACCAGTACTCCTCGAGCGACTCACCTTTCCATGCATAGACAGGTACACCTGCCACAGCGATCGCAGCGGCAGCATGATCCTGGGTGGAGAAGATGTTACAGCTGGCCCAGCGCACATCGGCACCCAGTTCAACCAGTGTCTCTATCAGCACCGCCGTTTGTATGGTCATGTGTAGCGACCCCATCACCCGGGCACCTTTCAATGGTTTTTCCGATGCATATTTCTTACGTATCGCCATCAATCCGGGCATCTCATGCTCGGCAATCTCAATCTCTTTGCGTCCGAAGTCGGCCAGCGTGATGTCTGCCACTTTAAAAGGCATATCTGAAGAAAAAATCTGATCCATGTTACTTTTTTTTGAATTATCTATTTTTAAGTATGCAAAGTTACGAAATTCATGGAATGTTCCTACCTTTGATTTAGATAAAGCTTGTGAAATTGGGGTCAACCGTATGAAAATTATCTATTCCAACTATCTGCCGGTAAAAGGGTTCAGGGCGATTAACCTGTTCGGAATAGTCTTCGCGAGAAAAGAGCATAAGACGCTTGATAAACGCGTGCTCAATCACGAAGCAATCCATACCCGTCAGATACTGGAATTGTGGGTGGTTGGCTTCTACGTTTGGTACATCACGGAATGGGTCTTCAAATGGATCCGCTACGGAGAGCGCTACAGGGCATACAGGGAGATCGGGTTTGAACGTGAAGCGTTTGCCCATGACATCGATCTGCATTACCTGAAACGGAGAAAGCGGTATGCTTTCAGACGGTATCTTTAGGAAATAGACGATATAACAAAAGGAGACGATGAAACGAATATATTGGTTAATCCTGTTTACCGGCATGTTTTTCACCATGTGCGCACAGGGCCATCAGAAAAAATCAGATAACATCAAATTAACAACTATGGAATTTAACAAATTAACTCCCGAAGAGGAGCGAGTGATTATACATAAAGGAACAGAAAGGCCTTATACAGGTGAATTACTCAATAACAAGTCAGAAGGAGTCTATCTCTGTAAGCGGTGTGACGCGGAGTTGTACCGCTCCTCCGACAAGTTCGATGCGCAGTGCGGATGGCCCTCTTTCGATGATGAGATAGAGGGTGCCGTGAAGCGTGTGCAGGATGCCGACGGCAGGCGTACAGAGATCATCTGCAACAATTGTGACGCTCATCTGGGACATGTTTTCCTGGATGAAGGGTTTACCTCAAAACAGACCCGCCACTGCGTCAACTCCATCTCGCTTAAGTTTATTCCTGCCAGGCAGGAAGGAACGTCCAAAGTCTATTTTGCATCGGGCTGTTTCTGGGGAACAGAATACTTTTTCATGAAGGCTCCCGGCGTAAAGGAGACCACAGTTGGCTTTATGGGAGGACATGTCGATAACCCCACCTACGAGCAGGTTTGTCAGAAGAATACCGGTCATCTTGAGACCACTGAGGTGGTTTTTGATCCGGTTGTGACATCCTACGAGGAGATGGTGAAGCTATTCTTTGAAACGCACGATTTCACGCAAACCAACGGCCAGGGTCCTGACATCGGTCCACAGTATCTCTCCTCTATATTCTACTCCAGTCAATTGGAAAAAGAGATTGCCGAGAAATATATCAATATCTTAACTGAAAAAGGTTATAAAGTAGCAACCATGTTGAAACCTGCATCCACTTTCTGGGAAGCAGAAAATTATCATCAGGAGTATTATACGTATAAAGGAACAAAACCTTACTGTCACAAGTATCGTAAAATCTTTTAGGTTTATTATTTCGTAATTCATAAATAATCAGATGTTTTAAGAACTTTTCCCATACTCGTATGTTTTATAGATACCGTTTGAGGATAAAATTTATTAACGTTTAATTAAAAAAGGAAAATTATGAAAGCACTTCGTTTAATTTCATTGGTCACACTGATCCTGGCACTGGGAGCAGGTGTTACTTCGTGTAAAAAAGTAAGTGATGCAGAGATACAAGAATCTGCACAAGAGTTATTAATTGCAAATCCTGATTTAGCTGGTGTTGTGGTAACTGTTCAGGATCAGGTAGCAACATTGACAGGTATAGTGGATGATGATGCTACAAAGGCATATGCTGAAAGTACTGTTGCCGCAGTAGAAAATGTAAAATCTGTTGTTAATCAAGTCGAAGTGATTCCTCCCGCTCCCGATTACACAGCTTTAGATGCTACCATCAATGCAGGCCTGGAAGACGCACTTAAGGATCATTCAACAGTCACTGCTACTGCACAGGATGGAGTTATCACGCTCACCGGTGAGATCAGAGAAAGAGATCTTCCTACCCTTATGCAGAAGTTAAACGCTCTGAACCCTGAGCAGATCGTAAATAACCTGACGGTTAAATAATTGATTATGGCATTAGTAGACAAATACAAAGAGCTGGTTGATCTCGCCAGACAAAACAATGTGTTGGTAAATGAATCAGGTAACGTGCTCAAACTGGATGGTGTTGTTCCATCAGCCAGCATAAAGGACAAGATGTGGGAGATTTATCAAAGGATAGATCCACAGTTTAAAAGCAACGATGTGCTGCTGAATATTAAGACTGCAGTAACTGATGGTGGAAAGGTGAAAGTGGTTACGAGAGAAAGCCGCCTGAACATCCGCAAAGGTCCCGGAACGGATCAGCCTATCGTCGGCAAAGCAGAGAAGGGTGATATCATCACGCTGATAAGCAAAGCCAACGATCTGTGGTGGCTTGTTTGCGACAATGACGGTGAAGAGGGATACTGCTACGCGCAATACCTTGAACCGGTACAGTAACACAACCGAATTAAATCATATCGAAATGCAAAAAGGTTGCCAATTTTGGCAACCTTTTTGCATGAAATAGAAAGGATGATCAATCCCTGCTCTATTGTCAATCAAATGTAAACCGGGTATCCATCTTAATCGTCAGCGTTACCGGTGCTGACAGTTGATGTGTGGATGTATAAGACAACACGAGCGATGAGGATCCTTTTCTGTTGATCTCATCCATCACTGTCTGCAGGAATGTCAGCTGAGGCAATTCCATGAGTTTGGTATTTGCAGTGATCGTGGGCAATACAATTTTCTTTTTTGAATCACTTTTCAATGATAATGTAACGTTCGTCAGCTCTACCTCCTGTGCGGAGGTGATCCCTGAAATTTGAATATAGGATGATGTTTGCACAAGAGCAACATTCACATATTTCACATACTCACTTATTGCCGCGAAGTCACTCATTGCAAACGTCACGTTACTGGTGGAGGTGGCACCTGCTGCGGCAATCATCGTGAATGATTGCGTAGCCGAAGCATTCATCGATCCCGGCAGGTCATCGGGCTTGTCACTGGCACAGTTGGTAAAGAGTATGGTTGTGGTAAATACTATAAGAATGGTGAATAATTTTTTCATAAGATTGTCTTTTTAATTTATAGTTATCTGTCTGGTTATGATTTTATCTTCTATTGTAACAAATATATCATAGAGGATGTTCAATGCATAAAAGGAAGGAATAAAAAAACATAATTTGTCCCATAATGACACAGTACCAATGATGGAACAGCGTTACATGACTCTCCTGAATAAAAAAAGCCCCCGGGATTTCTCCCGGGGGCTCGTTGTAAAGAACGGCGGCTACCTA
>JADKLW010000075.1_pt1 | contig 63827 bp, 50 predicted proteins | sample 8641881 | NCBI WGS metagenome assembly JADKLW01 (sample SAMN16272185, study PRJNA661076) | feces metagenome | isolation source: fecal sample from diarrhoea affected cattle B | host: Bos taurus | place: South Africa: Lokaleng Village, Mahikeng | collected 2019-09
CCACGAATTCGTCCAGCGGCACGCCATATTGCAGGCCGATCGAGATGGCGATGGCGAAGTTGTTCATCATGGCGCGGAAGGCAGCGCCTTCCTTGTGCATGTCGATGAAGATCTCGCCCAGGCGACCATCGGCATATTCGCCGGTATGGACATAGACCTTGTGGCCGCCCACGACCGCCTTCTGGGTATAGCCCTTGCGGCGATCGGGCATCTTCTCGCGGGAGCGGATTTCCACTTCGCGCTCGATGATGCGCTCGACGATCTTTTCGGCGATGGCCGGAACGCGGGCATCGGCATTCATGGCGACGAGATTTTCGACGGCGTCTTCGTCCTCGTCGTCATCGGCGGCAGCCAGCACGGAGGAATTGAGCGGCTGGGAGAGCTTGGAGCCATCGCGATAGAGCGCATTGGCCTTGAGCGCCAGGCGCCAGGACAGCATGTAGGCTTCCTTGGCTTCCTCGACGGTGGCGTCGTTGGGCATGTTGATGGTCTTGGAGATGGCGCCCGAGATGAAGGGCTGCGCGGCAGCCATCATCAGGATGTGGCTCTCGACCGAGAGGTAGCGCTTGCCAATCTTGCCGCAGGGGGTGGCGCAATCGAAGACGGGCAGGTGCTCGTCCTTGAGATGGGGCGCGCCTTCCAGCGTCATGGCACCGACCACGTGCAGGTTGGCGGCCTCGATGTCCTTCTTGGAAAAGCCCAGGAAGGGCAGCAGCTCGAAGGAGAAGTCGTTCATCTGCTCTTCGGTGACGCCCAAAGACTTCAGGAAATCAACGCCCAGCGTCCACTGGTTGAAGATGAACTTGATGTCGAAGGCGGAGGCCGTCGCGGCATTGAGCGCGGCGATCTTGTCGTCGGTGAAGCCCTTGGCGCGCAGGGTGGACGGATTGATGCCGGGGGCCTGGTTGAGATTGCCGTGGCCGACCGCATAGGCCTCCATCTCGGCAATCTGGCTCTCGGAATAGCCCAGGGTGCGCAGGGCCGGGGGCACGGCGCGGTTGATGATCTTGAAGTAGCCGCCACCGGCGAGCTTCTTGAACTTGACCAGGGCGAAATCGGGCTCGATGCCGGTGGTGTCGCAGTCCATGACCAGGCCGATCGTGCCGGTCGGAGCGATCACCGAGACCTGGGCATTGCGGTAGCCATGCTTCTCGCCCAGCTTGAGGGCATTGTCCCAGGCGACCTTGGCGCGCTCGCTGAGGTTGGCGTCGATCAGGCTGGCGTGGTCAAGGGGCACCGGGGTGATCGACAGACCTTCATAGCCGCTGGCATTGCCATGGGCGGCATTGCGGTGATTGCGGATGACGCGCAGCATGTGCTTGGCGTTGCGCTTGTAGTCCTTGAACGGGCCGAGCTCCTTGGCCATTTCGGCCGAGGTGGCGTAGCTGACGCCGGTCATGATGGCGGTGACGGCACCGGCAATGGCGCGGCCGGCCTCGGAGTCATAGGGAATGCCCGAGGTCATCAGGAAGCCGCCGATATTGGCGTAGCCGATGCCCAGCGTGCGGTATTCGAACGAGCGTTCGGCAATGGCGCGCGAGGGGAACTGGGCCATCATCACCGAGATTTCGAGCACGATGGTCCAGAGGCGGACGGTGTGCTCATAGGCGGCGGTGTTGAAGGAGCCGTCCTCGTTGCGATAGGGCAGGAGGTTTACCGAGGCCAGGTTGCAGGCGGTGTCGTCGAGGAACATGTATTCCGAGCAGGGGTTCGATGCGTTGATCGGACCGGCCTCGGGGGAGGTGTGCCACTCGTTGATGGTGGTGTGATACTGGATGCCGGGATCGGCCGAGGCCCAGGCGGCATAGCCGACCTGTTCCCACAGATCGCGGGCCTTGAGCGTCTTGACGGTCTTGCCATCCTTGCGCGAGGTCAGGTTCCAGTCGCCATCGCCTTCGACGGCGCGCAGGAAATCATCGGTGACGCGGACGGAATTGTTCGAATTCTGGCCGGAGACGGTGAGATAGGCCTCGCTGTCCCAGTCGGTGTCGTAGACCGGGAATTCGATGTCGGTATAGCCCTGCTTGGCGAACTGGATGACGCGGAAGATGTAGTTCTCCGGCACCAGGGCCTTCTTGGCGGCACGGACTTCGCGCTTGAGGGCGGGGTTCTTGGCCACGTCGAAGCAATCATCGCCCGGCGCTTCGCAGTTCACGGCGGCCTTCATGATGAGCTTGAGGTGCTTGGAGACGACCTTGGAGCCGGTCACGAGGGCAGCAACCTTCTGCTCCTCCTTGACCTTCCAGTTGATGTATTCCTCGACGTCGGGGTGATCGATATCGAGCACGACCATCTTGGCGGCGCGGCGGGTGGTGCCGCCCGACTTGATGGCGCCGGCAGCGCGATCGCCGATCTTGAGGAAGCTCATCAAGCCCGAGGACTTGCCGCCGCCCGAGAGCTTTTCGCCCGAACCGCGCAGCGCCGAAAAATTGGTGCCGGTGCCCGAGCCGTACTTGAACAGGCGCGCCTCGCGGACCCAAAGGTCCATGATGCCGTTTTCATTGACCAGGTCGTCATTGACCGACTGGATGAAGCAGGCATGCGGCTGCGGGTGCTCGTAGGAGCTCTTGGAGCTCACCAGCTTGTGGGTGAAGGGGTCGACATAAAAGTGGCCCTGGCCGGGGCCGTCGATGCCATAGGCCCAGTGCAGGCCGGTGTTGAACCATTGCGGGGAATTGGGGGCGACACGCTGGGTGGCGAGCATGAAGGCGAGTTCGTCGCGGAAGGCGAGGGCGTCTTCCTCGCTGTCGAAATAGCCGCCCTTCCAGCCCCAATAGGTCCAGGTGCCGGCCAGGCGATCGAACACCTGGCGCGAATCCATTTCCGAGCCATAGCGCTCGGCTTCGGGGAGCTTGGCGAGCGCAGCTTCGTCGGGGACGGAGCGCCACAGCCAGGAGGGGACGGAATTCTCCTCGACCTTCTTGAGCACCTTGGCGACGCCGGCCTTGCGGAAATACTTCTGCGCGATGATGTCGGCCGCGACCTGGCTCCAGGACGCGGGGATGGCGATGTCCTCGAGCTTGAACACGACAGAACCATCGGGATTGCGAATCTCGCTCGTGGCCGAGCGGAATTCGATCGAGCCGTAGCGATCCTGATCGGCAGAAGTGAACCGGCGTTCAATGCGCATTCGTATTCCCCAATATGACAGGCACAGACGTGCCCGCGAGCCGACAACCGGCTTCTCACCCAAATCTGTTTTGACGCTTTACCAACCGAGCCCGGAGGCGGGCCCGAAAAACTTGCCTGTGCCCGTGCGGTGCGCCGGTCTGATGCCAGCGCTCTCGTCCAGGACTTGCCCGCTACAGATGCGTACCGGACCGTCGAAAACATTCCTCCGATTCAGCGGCGGCGTCAACGTCACAAATCACAAGGTCTAGTGGTCGGGGTGGCGGTCAAAACAACCACTAGTAGGGGTAATATGTGAATTGCGGGGACAAACTGCAAGGAAAATGGTGGGTTTGGCGCGAACATTTGAGACTCTCGGGGAGCCGTCAGAGCGCGCGAAACAGCGCCGGAAGATTCCCCGCTAAAGCCACGGGAATCCTTGCTGTTCCGCCCCGGCTCCTGGCCGTTAAGCCGGCGTTCACCATGAGGCGGGTTGGTAGAATCGGTGGGAGCGAAAGCTGTCAAGCGGAGAAATTTCGGCCAAATCGCGGCAGGGCAGCGTGGACACCAGCGCTGGGGGTCAGTCGATGGCCCGCATACCAGAACGGTGCTGCACGTAAATCCAGGCGGCGACTGGGAGCATTGCCAGTCCCGCCCAGCCATAGGCCGGCAGGATACCCACAAATTCCGCCAGCATGCCGAAGCCGAGCGTGATGAGGATGCCGGTCAGGTTCTGCGCCACGACGAGGGCTGACGTGGTGGTGGCACGACTGCGTCCTTCCATCAGGCGCTGAAAGCGCGCTTCGGAGAGGACAGTGGCGGGCACGACAATCAGATAGGCAAGCTCGAGCACGATGACCGCGGCGGGATGGGTGCCGAAGGAGGCCGCGAGCAGCAGCAGACCGCCCAGCAAGGGCAGGGCCCATGCCAATGCCGGCCTTCGGGACAGCCGGTGCGCGAGGCTCGATGCAAGAGCCAGTGCGGCCAAGGTGGCTGCGCCGACAACGCCAAACAGCCAGATCGGCAGTTCGACGGCGAGATAATAGAGCTGATCGAACTCCTCGATCACTTCGAAGAGGATGAGGCCGCCGGCGATATAGAGGGTGACGAAACGCAGTTCAGGCAGGGTGCGAAACTCGACCAGAGCGATGCGAAAGTTCTCGAGATAGCTGGGCCTGGCTTCATCTTCGACGCCGGGCGTGCGGCGGGAGTCGCGCAGGGTGAGCGCCACGAGGGCGCAGAGCAGCATGGCCGGGACGGAGAACCACACCGTCAGCTCCATGCCGTGGGCAGCGGCGAGGAAGCCGCCGCCCAGCATGCCGATACCGATACCCAGCGACTCGGCGGCGGTGGCGCGGCCATTGACCTTGTCATAGTCGTCCGCGCGGCCATCGGACTCCAGCCGCTCAAAGACGAGCGCCTCGGCAGTGCCACTCATCAGCGCCTGACCAATACTCCAGCACAGGAAGCCGAGGCCATAGAGCCAGAGATTGCCGTCGGCCATGCCCCAGCAGACGAAGGTCAGCACCTTGGCCAAGGGTGCGCTCACCAATAGCCAGCGTCGATCGAAGCGATCGGACAGGGCGCCGGACGGCAGTTCGAGCAGAATGGCGGTGAACGACCAGAATGCCAGCAAGGCCCCGATCTGGGTGAAGCTGAGCCCGGCGAGCTCGAACAGGGCCGTGTAGATGGCGTAGCAGAGCACAAAGTCGAACAGGAACAGGTAGGCGTAGTAGTGTCCAAGGAAGCGGTTCAGCGGCATCAGGCCAGTCCCGCCTGCGCCGCGGCGGAAGCGCACAGCGCCGAGAGGCGATCCCGTTCCGCCGGATGGGATGGGGTCTCGTTGCCATTGAAGCTGGTGCCATGCTCGGACATGAAATCGAGCAGGAACGTGACAACGTAGAAGTCAAAAACCGGATCGCGGACGAGGCCGGCGCGAGCGAGCCAGGCCGAAACGTAGTCCTGCGGGCCGCCCCATGCGAGCATGGCGGCGCTGGTCAGTGCGGCAGGATAGAGCGGATCGCCGTAGCACAGATCATCGACGTCGACGATGCCGGACAAGGCGCCATCGGGGGAGACGATGACATTCTTGGTCGTGGTGTCGTGCAGGAAGGCAATTGGCTCGATACCGGCCAGCGCTTTGGCGTTTTGCGCAAGCAGGTGCTCGGCCGCTGCGGCAGCGCCGGGTCCGAACAGCCCGTTCGCGACAATGCGGCGGCGCGACCGCCCGATGTGCGCGCGGATGACGTCTGGCCAGCTCGCATGCGGGGCCAATGCAGGGGAGGCAGCGTAGCCAAAGCCCTGGCCGCGGGCTGACCGGGCGGTGGCCATCTGGGCCTCGGCAACGGCGTGGGCGATGCGGACGAGGCTGGCTGGCGACAAGGAAGCCATTGCCTGGCCAAGGTCGGTGCCGGGGAGGCGGGACATGATCACATAGGGCAGGGGTGCCGATACATCCTCGGCCAGGACCTCGGGAAGAGGTACGCCGAGCGGCGCCAGCCGGCTCCAGAGGGCAAGGCCGTCGCGGAGAACATGTGCCTGCGAGGGGCGACCCATGCGGATCACTGCGCGATGCTCACCTGCCGCAATGTCGTAGACAAAGAAGGAAAGCCCGGTCGGGAAGCGTTGCACATGCGAAACGGCCCAGCCCAGACGGTCGCGGACAATCCGGCCGGCTGCTGCGGGCGAAGGCGTGATTTCTGGCACTGGAGCAATCCTAGCCGCGACAAGGCATGAAAGCCGAGACTGGCAAGGATGTCGAGACGCGGTGCCAATTCGGTCTAGGCTGACGCGGGTACCCATGATACATCGGGCCAATCGCACATCTCGACGGCGGAATCGACAATTGGCCAAATCCGGTATCAAGCAGTTCCTGAGTGAAATCTTCTCCTGGTGGGGCGGCCAGACATGGGGAACGCGCCTCTGGATCTGGCGCTTTGGCGACTATGTCGGCAGCGACGAATTCGGCAACAAGTACTACCAGGATCGTAAGGCAGACCGTCGCTACGTGACCTATGCCGGCGCTGCCGATGCCTCGGCCATTCCGCCGGGCTGGTATGGCTGGATGCATCACCGGCTGGAACTGCCGCCGACCCAGAGCGACTATGTGCCCCATGCCTGGGAACAGCCGCATACGCCCAACCTGACCGGCACCGCCGCGGCCTATCGTCCCGACGGGAGCCTGCTCAACAAGGGCGAACGCCCGCGGGTGACCGGTGACTACGACGCCTGGTCGCCCGAATAGGCCGGGGCATTGCGCCACGCCGATTTCCGACAGCTCCTGAGCAAGACGCTGATGCCACTCGCGGCATTGGCGTTCATTGGCCTGGCCGTGCCGGCGACAGCCCAGCCGATTGCCAATCCGGTGGCGACCTTTGCCGGCCTCGACAAGATCACCGGCCGGATCACCCGCTTCGACGTCTATATCGATGAGACGGTGCTGTTCGGAGCGCTCGAGATTACCCCGCGCGCCTGCTACAGCCGCCCGCCGACCGAAACGCAGCGCGTTTCAGCGTTCCTCGAAGTCAACCAGCGCAGCCTGACCGGGGCCGCCCGGCGCATCTTCAGCGGCTGGATGTTTGCCGACAGCCCGGCGCTCAATGCCGTGGATCACGCGATCTACGATGTCTGGCTGGTGGAATGCAAAACCAGCACCGACGTGCCGCCTCCCAACGAGCGGTAATCCTCCTTCCTGATGTTTTTTGTCGGCTGCATGTCGGCCGGCCGCATGCTCGCTCGTCGCCAGATTGGAGCGGCACCGCCGAAGGCTGAGACGAGGGCGTGACAGGCGCCATCGCCATTCTGCCGGCGGCAGGCTGTTGACCACACAAATGGAGCCAATGGAGGCCCGCCGTGCTGACCTTGCCTGAAAACACCACTCGCGCTGCGCAGGATTATGCCTACATCACCTTCACGGTGCCGATGAGCGATATGCAGACGCCCGCCGATGAAGGGTTTCCGGCCGTCTTCGCGGCGCTGCGCGAGCAGGGCATCGCCCCGGTGGGTGCGCCCTTCTACAATTACCGCCGGATCGACATGGCCGACACGCTTGACGTGGAGGCGGGCGTGGCGGTGGCTAGACGCGGCAGCGACAGCGGAGATGTCCGTTTCGGCACCTTGCCGGGCGGGCGGTTCGTGACGCTGACCTGGCATGGTCATCCCGACAAGCTCGAACCGGTGACCGGCATGCTCATTGGCTGGCTGCGGCAGAGCGAGCAGCCCCTGGACATGGAGGAGCGGGCCGACGGCGAGCACTTCGCCTGCCGCCTCGAAATCTACATGACCGACCCGAGCGAAGAGCCCGACATGGACAAGTGGGTGACCGAACTGGCTTTCAAGCTCAAGGACTAGGGCGGCGATCCCAGGCGGTCCAGTCGCCGTCGAGCAGGAGCGCTTCGGCGAGGCGCTCCTCATACTGCTCGCGCGGGATCTCGATGCCGCCGAGCGAGGCGAGATGGGGCGTGACGAACTGGGTGTCGAGCAGCACGAAGCCACCCGCATCGAGGCGGTCCACCAGATGGGCTATGGCCATCTTGCTGGCATTGGTGCGCCGGTGGAACATGGACTCGCCGAAAAAGGCCCCACCAATGGCCAGGCCATAGAGCCCGCCAACCAGTTCGGTGCCGTCCCAGACCTCGACCGTATGGGCCACGCGACGGCGAAACAGCTCGCCATAGACGCTGCGTATGGTGGCGTTGATCCAGGTGCTGTGCCGGTCCTGGCCCACCGTGGCGCAGCCCTCGATGACAGCGTCGAAGTCGGTGTCGACCCGAATGGCGAAACCGGACTTGCGCATTGCCTTGCGCAGGCTGGTGGAGAGGTGAAAGCGGTCGAGCGGGATGATGCCGCGCATTTCGGGGCTGACCCAGAACAGGTCTTCGTCAGCGGCATCCTCGGCCATCGGAAAGATGCCGGCCCGGTAGGCGCGGATGATCAGTTCGGGGGTGATCTCGACTTCGAAGGGGCTGGGACGGGACATAGCGGGCTCGCCGAAAGAAAAGGGGCGCAAAGCGCCCCCTCGATGTCTCAGACCTTGTTCTCGGCCAGGTAATTTTCAAGCCAGTGGATGTCGTAATTTCCTGCCAGCACTTCGGGCTCGCGGATGAGCCGCTGGAACAGGGGCAGCGTAGTCTTGATGCCGTCGATGACGAATTCGTCGATAGCGCGGCGCAGGCGCTGCAGGCATTCCTCGCGGGTGCGGCCATAGACGATGAGCTTGCCGATCAGGGAGTCGTAATAGGGCGGGATCTTGTAGCCCTGGTAGACCGCCGAATCGACGCGCACGCCGACGCCACCGGCCGGGTGGTAGAAGGTGATGGTGCCGGGCGAGGGAGCGAAGGTCTGCGGGTCCTCGGCATTGATGCGCACTTCGATGGCATGGCCATAAAAGCTCACCTGGTCTTGCGTCATCGACAGCTTCTCGCCCGAGGCGACGCGGATCTGCTCATAGACGATGTCGATGCCGGTGATGCGCTCGGTGACCGGGTGCTCCACCTGCAGGCGGGTGTTCATCTCGATGAAGTAGAATTCGCCATTCTCGTAGAGAAATTCCACGGTGCCGGCGCCGGAATATTTCAGCTTGCGCATGGCGGCAGCGCAGATCTCGCCGATCTCGTCGCGCTCTTCCGGCTTGATGGTCGGGCCGCCGGCCTCTTCCCAGACCTTCTGGTGGCGGCGCTGCAAGGAGCAGTCGCGGACGCCCAGATGGACGGCATTGCCCTGGCCATCGCCGAGCACCTGCACCTCGATATGGCGCGGCTTGCCAAGGTATTTTTCCATGTAGACCGAATCGTTGCCGAAGGCGGCCTTGGCCTCGCTGCGGGCGGTGGACCAGGCTTCGAGCAGGTCTTTTTCGGACTTGGCCACCTTCATGCCGCGGCCACCGCCACCGGCGGTTGCCTTGATCAGCACCGGATAGCCGATTTCCTTGGCGGTGCGCAGTGCTTCCTCGTCGCTCTCGACGGCGCCGGCAGAGCCGGGAACCACCGGGATGCCAAGCTCCACTGCGGTCTTCTTGGCCGTGATCTTGTCGCCCATGATCTCGATGTGGTGGGCGGAGGGACCGATGAAGGTGACCTTGTGCTCGCTCAAGATCTTGGCGAAACGGGCGTTCTCGCTGAGGAAGCCGTAGCCGGGATGGACGGCATCGGCGCCGGTGATCTCGCAGGCCGCGAGGATCGACGGGATGTTGAGGTAGCTGTCCTTGGCCGAGTTGGGGCCGATGCAGACGCTTTCGTCGGCCAGGCGCACATGCATGGCATTGGCGTCGGCGGTGGAATGCACTGCCACCGTCTGGATGCCGAGCTCCTTGCAGGCGCGCAGGATGCGCAGGGCGATTTCGCCGCGATTGGCGATCAGGACCTTCTGGAACATGAGGTCCCCCTTACTCGATGACGACGAGAGGCTCGCCGTATTCCACCGGCTGGGCATCCTGGATCAGGATGCGGGAGACGGTGCCGGAGCGATGCGCAGGGATCTGGTTCATCGTCTTCATCGCTTCGATGATGAGCAGGGTCTGGCCTTCGGTGACCTTGGTGCCGACCTCGACAAAGGCCGGCTTGCCGGGCTCGGGCGAGCGATAGGCGGTGCCGACCATGGGCGAGGTGAGGGTGCCCGGATTGGATGCAAGGTCCTCGGCGGTCGCAGGGGCTGCAGCGGGGACCGAACCAGCCGGGGCGATCGAGGTGGCAGCAGGAGCAGCCTGCGGGGGCGCAAAATACTGCGGAGCCTGGGCGTAGACCGGCGCCTCATTGGCATAGGAGCGCGTGACGCGGACGCGGAAGTCTTCCTTCTCGATCTCGATTTCGGCGAGATTTTCCTTGTTGAGCAGCTCGGCAATGGCCCGGATCAGGTCCTGATCGTCCTGCGATGACTTGGTCATTCTTGTCGGTCTCCCGCGCGCGGCGCGTTGATCGTTATTTGAGTTTTTCGGCGAGCGCTGTGAGCGCCATTCTATACCCGGCCGTGCCAAAGCCGCAAATGACGCCAAAGGCCACGGCCGACACATAGGAATGGTGCCGGAAGGCTTCGCGCTGGTGGATATTGGAAATATGCACTTCGGCAACCGGCAGGCCGACACCCTTGAGGGCATCGTGGATGGCGACCGAGGTGTGCGAATAGGCTGCCGGATTGATGAGGATGGCGTCGGCGGTCGTACGGGCTTCCTGGATCCAGGTCACCAGTTCGCCTTCGTGGTTGGACTGGCGAAAATCGACGGCCAGGCCCAGCGACTCGCCGGCCTGCTGGCACAGGGTCTCGACGTCCTTGAGGGTTTCCGCCCCATAGATGTCGGGTTCGCGGGTGCCGAGCAGGTTGAGGTTCGGGCCGTTGAGGACGAGAACGCGTTTAGCCATGATTTTTGCCTTTTGCACCGGCACTTCGGGCCGGCGCAAGCCCGGTTATACGAATTGCACTGAAAAGGCAAAGAACCCGGCGAAAGTGGGACCGGAAGGGGTCAGCCGTCGCAGCGGGTCTCGCCGCAGGCGCGCATATTGGCGATGCGCAGCTTGAGCTCATCAAGTCCGATGGCACCCGGAATGACCTCGTTGCCGATGATATAGGTCGGGGTTCCGGTGATGTTGAGCGCCTTGGCGATCTCGTAGGAGGTCTGGATGGTCTTCGCCACGGTCTCGGTGCCCATGTCGAGCTCGAGAGCGACGGGGGAAAGGCCCAGATCGGCGGCGGCAGCGAGCGCGACCTTCTTGTCCACCTGGCCGCGGCTGGTGAAGAGCGTTTCGTGGAAGGTCCAGTAATCGACATCGGCATTGCCGACCAGAACCGCGATCCGGGCCGCGTCGATGGATTCGTTGGAGAGGATCGGGAATTCCTTGAGCACGATGCGCAGGTTGGGATCTTCTGCCAGCAGGGTGGCCATGTCGGGCAGGGCGCTGCGGCAATAGCCGCAATTGTAGTCGAAGAACTCGACGAGGGTTACGTCGCCCTCGGGATTGCCCAGGACGACCTGTCCGGGGTCATCAAAGATGGCGGCCCGCATCGAAGCAATGGCACCGGTGGCCTGGGCGCGCTCCTCGGCCTGCAGCGTGCTGTCGAGCGCGACCGAGAGGCGCTGCAGGATCTTGGGATCGCCCAGCAGATAGGACTCGATGAGAGGGTTGAGCGTTTCCGGATCGAGTGTAGCTACATCCTGACCGGGCTGCGCGGCCATGGACGCGGTGCGCTCTGCGTCATAGGCGGCGATGGCCTCGTCGATCATGGCGCGCACGGCCACCGCGTCGGTTTCGACCACCGGCCGGCTGAGCATGGAATAGGACAATGCGCCGGCCATGACAGCGACGAGGGCGACGAGAACAAGAGTGACGCGCGACATGACCTGAGGCTCCCCGATACGGCAATCAGCCTGCTTCTAGCAGAGGCGCGGCGATATTGGCAGCCGGGAGTGAATGGTAGGCTGACGGCGATATCAATTGTTCTTGAGAGCGGCGGCGGAAGGGGCTAGGCGGGATGGGCAACAAGGAAGCACCATGACCGAACAGCCCGCCGACGGCTTGATGCCATTTCATGCCATGGAAATCCTCAAGCGTGCCAAGGCCCTGGAGGCGAGCGGCCGCTCGGTGTGCCACCTGGAGGTGGGCGAGCCGGGGACACCGCCGGCGCCACGGGTGATCGAGGCCGTGGCCCGTGCGCTGCCGATGGCCCAGGGCTATACCAATGCCAAGGGCATGGCCGAACTGCGGGACGGGCTGGCGAGCTACTATGCCCTCCAGCATGACGTCGCGGTCGATCCTGATTCGATCCTGTGCACGATGGGATCCTCGGCCGGGTTCATCATCGCCTTCCACACTGCGTTTCAGCCAGGGGCGCGCATCGCCATCACTCGGCCGGGTTATCCGGCCTATGTAAATACGCTGCTCGGGCTGGGCTTCGGCGTCGCAGAAATCCCGTTGAGCGCAGCCAATGGCTGGCAGCTGACGGGCGCTGATATCGCAGCCGCTCATGCCGACGCCCCATTCGATGGCCTGCTGTTTGCCAGCCCGGCCAATCCGACCGGGGCGGCGGTGGACCGGGCGGGGCTCGCCGATATCGTGGCGACCTGCAAAAGATTGGGCGTGCGGCTGATCTCGGACGAAATCTATCATGGACTGGATTATCGCGGCCCGTCGGTCAGTGCGCTGGAGCTGACGCGCGACGCCATCGTCATCAACAGCTTCTCGAAATACTACTGCATGACCGGCTGGCGCATCGGGTGGATGGTGTTGCCCGACGATCTGGTGCGGCGAGCCGAAATCCTGCAGCAGAACCTCTTCATCTCGGCGCCGACGCTGAGCCAGATCGGTGCAACGGCGGCGCTCGGAGAGCGCGACTACGCCGAAGAGCAGAAGGCGCGGTACGCCGGCAACCGGCAATTGCTCAATGAGGGACTGCACAGCATTGGCTTCGAGATCGGCGCGCCGTCGGACGGCGCATTCTACGCCTATGCCGGGATCAGCGGTTTCTCCAATAATTCGATGAGCTTTTGTGAGGCACTGCTGGACGAGGCGGGCGTGGCGGCGACGCCGGGCGTCGATTTCGACCGGGCCGGCGGCAACCGCTATGTGCGGTTTTCGTATGCGGGTACGCGCGAAACGATAGAGATCGCGCTGGAGCGGATGGGTTCGTTCCTGAACCGCACCGGCCAGGGACAAATGGGCCGGGTAAGGTAGGCCGATCTTAAGGCCTCTGTGCCACTCTGGATGGGCGCTGGTAGGATTGGGAGGTCCGCGCCGTGCATGCTCATCAAGGCGATCCGGATGTTCTTGCCCATTGCGCCGCGATCGTTCTGGCAGACGATGAGCGCAATCGCGCCGCGTTGATGTCGCTGGCCGAAAAGCTCCGTTTCGGAGCGATTCTGGCCCACTCCCCCGCACTCGGCCAGGAACGTTTCGACCACCGGCTGGTGTTCTTCCTGGTTCATTTCGACTTCAGCATGGAGAGGCGGAAGGCGCTGCTGCGTGAGTTGCGGCATGCCGGCTCGGTCAGCCTCTGCTTTGCGCCGGTTGTGCTGTTCCTGCGCGACGGCACACAAGAGGACATCCAGGGCAATGTGGAACTGGGTTTCGATGACGTGATCAATGTGCCCCAGGATGGCCGCGCCATTGCCACGCGCCTGGCAGCGCAGATCGGGCAGGAGCACCTTTATATCGAGACGCGCCACTACCTCGGCCCCGACCGGCATCGCCTCGACCGACCCGGACAGACGCCGCGCAAGGCCCTTGAAGAACATGCGCAACTCACCATCCTGCGCACCCCCGAGGCCGGGGTGCACATCGTGCGCCGGCAGGTCGTGGCCAAGGGGCGCTAGGCCGGAAAATGAAAAGGCGGCCCGGAGGCCGCCTTGATGATTACAAGACCAGATTGAGTGGCCTAGCCGAGGCCGAGGCGGCGCTGCCACCAGCCGGCCTTCTTCTTGGGCTCTTCCTGCTCACCCTCGGTGGATGCCTGGGGCGTGCTCGAGGAGACGACAATGCCTTCCGCCGGAAGTTCCTTCCTGGGACGGCGCGGCTTGGGCGCCTCGGCAGGGGCTTCCGCAGCGGGTGCTTCGGCGACTGGAGCCGGAGCGGGCTCAGCAACCGTGGCAGAAGGCGCCGCTTCGGCTGTCTCGGCCTTGGGCTTGCGAGCACGTGGCTTGCGCTTTGGCTTCTCCTCGGCTGCAGGGGCTTCCGCCTCTGCCTCGGCCGGGGGCGCTGCTACCGGCTCTGTCTCCAGTGGAGCCGATTCAGCGGTCTCTTCAACCTTCTTGCGGCGCGTGCGCTTGGGCTTTTCGGCCGGTGCCGGTTCAGCGGCGGCCGGGGTTTCGACAGTCGCGGCTGGCTGAGCCTCGACCTGCTGGGCAACCTCTGTTGCTTCATCCACGCCCTCGGTCGGCGTGGCGCCGGCCTCGGTTGCGGCGATTGGCTGATCGCCATTCACCTCGCCATCGCGACGGTTGCGACGGCCACCGCGGCGGCCGCGACGGCGGCGCTTGCGCGGCTCTTCGTCGGAACCGCCCTCGCCAGCGGGCCGGGCGACATCGTCTTCGTCCTCACCCTCGTTGTCGTCGGCGGCCTCGCCTTCGACGCTCGGGGCCTGGGCGGCGCGCTGCTGCTGCGGACGCTGGCCGTTCTCGTCGCCGCGCTCGGCACCGCCGCGACGGCGGCGGCGGCGGCGGCGACGGCCTTCGCCTTCACCGTTCTCGGCGGCAGGGCGCTCTTCGCCGGCCTCATCCGCCTCGATCTCCTCGACGATATCATCGTCAATATCGTCTTCGATGATGGCGCTATCGACGCGAACATGCTCGGTGACGCGCTGGTCGGCATAGGCCATGACGCGGGCTTCGCCCTTTTCGATGGCGAACTGGTGGCCGGTCATCTTGCCGTCGGCGGTGATGGTGATCGACAGCTGGTTGCGGATCTCGAGTGAGATCAACGTCTCGCGCTTGAAGTTGAGGATGTAGAGCGCGACATCGACCGGCACGCGCACATTGATCGACTGGCCCTGGCGGCGCAGCACGTGATCCTCGATATGACGCATGATCATCAGCGCCAGCGACTCGGTCGACCGCACGAGGCCGGTGCCGTCGCAGATCGGGCACTTGTGGGTGGAGCTTTCGACGACGCCGAAGCGGATGCGCTGGCGGCTCATCTCCATCAGGCCGAAATGGCTGATGCGGCCAACCTGGATGCGAGCTCGGTCGTCCTTCAGGCAATCCTTGAGCTTGCGCTCGACAGCCCGGTTGGAGCGGTTCTCCATCATGTCGATGAAGTCGATGACGATCAGGCCGGCCAGATCGCGCAGGCGCAGCTGGCGGGCGACTTCGTCGGCCGCTTCCAGATTGGTCTGGAGGGCGGTGTCCTCGATATTGTGCTCCTTGGTGGAGCGGCCCGAGTTCACGTCGATGGAGACGAGCGCTTCGGTCGGGTTGATGACGATATAGCCGCCCGAAGGCAGGGTAACCGTCGGCGAGAACATCGAATCGAGCTGGGCTTCAATGTTGTACTTGGAAAAGAGCGGCTGATCGTCCTTGTAGAGCTGCACGTTCTTGGCGTGGCTCGGCATGATCATGCGCATGAAGTCCTTGGCCTCGCGATAGGCATCCTCGCCGGCCACAAAGACTTCGTCGATTTCCTTGTTGTAGAGGTCGCGAATGGTCCGCTTGATCAGCGAGCCTTCCTCATAGACCAGGCATGGCGCCTGGCTCTTGAGGGTCAGTTCGCGCACGCTCTCCCACAGGCGCATCAGATATTCGTAGTCGCGCTTGACCTCGGCCTTGGTGCGCGAAGCACCGGCCGTGCGCAGGATCACGCCCATGCCCTGCGGCACTTCGAGATCGGAGGTGATTTCCTTGAGGCGCTTGCGGTCGGCGGCGTTGGTGATCTTGCGCGAAATGCCGCCGCCACGGGCGGTATTGGGCATCAGCACGGAATAGCGGCCGGCCAGCGACAGATAGGTGGTGAGAGCTGCGCCCTTGTTGCCGCGCTCTTCCTTGACCACCTGGACCAGCATGACCTGGCGGCGCTTGATGACTTCCTGGATCTTGTAGTGGCGGCGGTTCTGGCTCTGCCGGCGACGCTCGGGGACTTCCTCGAGCGCATCGGCGCCGCCGATCGATTCGACCGGCTCGCTATTGGCGGGGGCCTGCTCGATATGACCGGCGTCCTCGTCGTGGTGCTCGGCCTCGGGTTCAGCCTCGCTTACACTTTCGGGTTGCGCGCCGGTGTCCTCGGCTTCCTCGGCATGGGCCTCCTCGGCCTCTTCGTCGCGCAGCAGCGCTTCGCGGTCGGCAACGGGGATCTGATAGTAGTCGGGGTGGATTTCGCTGAAGGCGAGGAAACCGTGGCGGTTGCCGCCATACTCAACGAAGGCCGCCTGCAGGGACGGCTCAACGCGCGTGACCTTGGCGAGGTAGATATTGCCCCGCAACTGGCGGCGGGTCGCCGATTCAAAGTCGAACTCTTCGAGCCTGTTACCCGATGTGACGACGATCCGTGTTTCTTCCGGGTGGATGGCATCCACCAGCATTCTCTTGGTAGCCATAATGAACTCCGCGCGCTCGCGCGCCGACAAGAGGCCGCCGGGAAACCGGCATCCTAGCTGTGGCGCTGTGCGAGGCGAATGGTTTGGGGTGTGTGGCGCGCAGAAGCTCTGCCTTGAACGCGCCGGTCGTGATGGTCATGGCCGGAAGATGCTGCGTGACAAAGCGGCAATCGGTAGTTTCGATCGCGTCGCGCTGTGTCCGCTTGCGGGCCATCTGACCTCTTCCTATTGGGTTCCCTTGCGGGCAACCGTCCGGTCCAAAGAGACCGAAATTCGTATGAAGCGCCGGATTTGCCGCTTCTGGACCCGGCCGCGGGAACACTCTTGGTTCTCCCGGCCAGCCACTTCCCGTACCGCCGTCGTCGGCCCTGGGGCCACGTAAACTGGTTCTGCGGGAAGCAAGCGCTTCACGTCTAGCGTGTAGGGATGTTGCGACAGAATGGCAACAGGAAAGTCAAATGGTAACCATTGTGAGGACCTGAACCGCGCAAGCAAAGGCCATCCGCGCCAGGGACGCGAACAACAAAGCGTGGGGCGAGCGGCAAAGGTTTTCCCCGAGGAGAAATCATCGCATAAGAGCGTTCGCGCCGCAGAATCACCCTATCGGGATGTGATGCGGCGCGGAGCAGAATCCAGGAACCGACAGCGCGTGTTCAATTTCCTCCGTCCCCTCATGCTACCCCTCGTGGCCATGCTGCTTGCCGCGCCGTTGCTTGCAGTGCAGGCGCAGGATGCGCCGCCGCCCGCAGCGCCCGTACCGGTGGCCCTGCCCAATGTGATGGATGTGCGCGTCTCGGCGACGCCGGACCGGGCCCGGCTGGTGATCGACCTGGCTGCCAAGAGCGAATTTGCCCTGGTGTCGCTCAGCGAGCCCGACCGGCTGGCCATCGACGTGCGCGCCGCAACCTTCTCGGTGCCCGAGCCGAGCGGCACGCCGGCGGGCGAAGGCAACATGATCAGCGAGTATCTGGTGGAGCAGGCGGCGTCCGACCGGGTGCGCACCATCCTGACCCTTTCGGCGCCGGCCCAGGTGCAGCAGGCCTATATGCTGGATCCCTTCGAGGGGCAGCCGGCGCGGCTGGTTGTGGACATCATTCCTGCCACGGCGGAGGAATTCGCCGCCAATGTCAGCCGCGACGCGGCCGCATCGGTGACGGCGCCGACCGCCGCCACGCCGACACCCGCCGGCGGATCGGAAATTCCCATAGCCAGCCGGCCGCTGGTGGTTATCGATCCTGGCCATGGCGGGATCGACAGCGGTGCGGAGACGGCCAGCGGCATCAAGGAAAAGGACATCGTGCTGGCCTTCGCCCTGCGGCTGCAGGAGCTTTTGGTGGCATCCGGGCGGTTCGACGTGGCGCTAACGCGGGAGGGAGACAATTTCCTGCGGCTCGAGGAGCGCGTGGCGCTGGCCCGCACCAACAAGGCGGACCTGTTCATCTCCATTCATGCGGACAGTTTCCAGCAGCCGGAAATCCGCGGGGCCAGCGTCTATACCCGCGACGAGAATGCCACCGACGTGCTCGACAAGGTATTGGCCGACAAAGAGAACAAGACCGACGTCATTGCCGGCTTCGCCATGCCGCAGATGGCGCCGGAAGTGGTCGATATCCTGCTCGACCTGATGCGGCGCGAAATGCGGCACCAGTCCTATGCGGCGGCCCAGGCGATCGTGCATCAGCTCGAGCCGAGCGTGGCGCTGCGGCGCTTCCCGGTCCGGCAGGCGGATTTCTTCGTGCTGCAGGCGCCCGACGTGCCATCGGTGCTGGTGGAACTGGGTTTCCTGTCCAATGCCGACGACATGGCCAACCTGTTGCGCGGCGAATGGCAGGATCGCACCGCCGATGCGCTGGCGCGGGGTATATCGAGCTATTTCGACGGGCTTGCGCCGCCGGAGTGATGTGATAATTCCGCCACGCCCGGTTGCGGGCTTGGGCGACGTGCAGGTTTGGCGGCCATTTGATCTACATTCGGTGCGTCCTCTGCTATGTTTGCGGGAGCGAATCCGAGGTGATTTGCACGCCTGACTGCCACACGGCCGCATCGGAGAAATGACTATATGCTGCGCTTGCTCGGCTGGCTGTTTGGGTTTGGGATGTTTGCGGTGCTGGCCGGAATCGGCGTGGCCGCGATCTATCTCACCACGGTCGCGGCCGAGTTGCCGGACTATACCGTGCTCAAGGATTATCAGCCGCCGGTGACGACACGCGTGCATGCTGCCGACGGCACGCTGCTCGCTGAATTCGCGCGCGAGCGGCGGCTGTTCCAGCCGATCGAGACTGTGCCGCCGCTGGTGGTGCATGCGTTCCTGTCCGCCGAGGACAAGGATTTCTACAACCATGGCGGCATCGCCATCGATGGCGTGTTTCGCGCAGTGCGCGACAACCTGATGGCGCGGCTGGACGGGATCACGGCCATTCAGGGCGGCGGCTCCTCGATCACCCAGCAGGTGGCCAAGAACTTCCTGCTCTCCTCGGAGCAGACCTGGGACCGCAAGATCCAGGAAGCGCTGCTGGCGATCCGCATCGAATCGACCTTTTCCAAGGACCGTATCCTCGAGCTCTATCTCAACGAGATTTTCCTCGGGCTGAACTCCTATGGCGTGGCGGCGGCGGCGCTCAACTATTTCGACAAGGCGCTGTACGAACTGACGCTGAGCGAGGCCGCCTATATTGCGGCCTTGCCCAAGGGGCCGAACAATTATCACCCGTTCCGTCGGCCGCAGGCGGCGATCGAGCGCCGCAACTGGGTGATCGACCGCATGGTCGAGAATGGCTATGCGAGCCTCGAGGAGGCGGCGCTGGCCAAGGATGAACCCCTCAATGTCATTCCGCGGGCAGGGGGGAGTCAGCTCTATTCGGCCGAGTATTTCACCGAGGAGGTCCGACGCGAGCTGGCGACGCTCTATGGCGAGGACCAGCTTTATGGCGGGGGCCTGTCGGTGCGCACGACGCTGGAGCCGCGGCTGCAGGAATATGCCCGCCGCGCGCTGATGGACGGGCTGATTGCCTATGACCAGGGCCGGGGCTTTCGAGCGCCGGTGGCCAGTATCGAGATCGGCGAGGACTGGGGGCTGGACGTCGCCAAGATCATACCGCTGAGCGACGTGCCGGAATGGCAGCTCGCCGTGGTGCTGGAGATGGATGGCAACGAAGCCCGGATCGGGTTGCGGCCGGATGGTATTGCAGGCGGCGGGGTGGCCGAGGATCGTGTCATCGGCACGCTGTCGGGGCCCGAAATCAAATGGGTTTCCAAGCCGCTACAGGAAATCCTCAAGGTCGGAGACGTGGTCTATGTCTCCCCGGTCAAAGACAAGAACGGCATCTATACGCTGCAGCAGGTGCCTGAGATCGAGGGTGCGCTGGTCGCCATGGACCCGCGCACCGGGCGCGTGCTGGCGCTGGTTGGCGGCTTCTCCTATGCGATGAGCGAGTTCAACCGGGCCACCCAGGCGCTGCGCCAGCCGGGTTCGTCGTTCAAGCCGATCGTCTATGCGGCGGCGCTCGACAATGGCTATACGCCGGCGTCGGTCGTGCTGGATGCGCCGGTGGAAATCCGCAATGCGGACGGCTCGATCTGGCGGCCGGAAAACTATGCGCAGGAATTCTACGGTCCGCAGACGCTGCGCCGCGGCATCGAGCGCAGCCGCAACGTGATGACCGTCCGGCTGGCCCGCGATATCGGCATGCCGCTGGTGGCGGAATATGCCAAACTGTTCGGCATCTATGACAGCATGCAGCCGGTGCTGGCGATGGCGCTGGGGGCCGGCGAAACCACCGACCTGCGCATGACCGCCGCCTATGCGACGATTGCCAATGGCGGTCGCAAGATTGTGCCGACGCTGATCGACCGGGTGCAGGACCGCTATGGGACCACAGTGTTCAAGCATGACCAGCGCCTGTGCCAGAACTGCAGCGCCGAGGGCTGGAACGGGCAGGGGGAGCCGGTCATCGTCGACAATCGCGAGCAGGTGCTGGACCCGATGACGGCCTACCAGATCACCTCGATGATGGAAGGCGTGGTGCAGCGCGGCACCGGGACGGCGGCGCGGGCACTCAACCGGCCGGTGGCCGGCAAGACCGGCACGACCAACGACTACAAGGATGCCTGGTTCGTTGGCTTCACGCCCGAACTCGCGGTGGGCGTCTATGTGGGTTATGACCAGCCGCGCTCGATGGGCAATGCCATCACCGGCGGCAGCTTCGCCGTGCCCATCTTCACCGATTTCATGGCCAAGGCGCTCGAGGGCCAACCGCCGACGCCGTTCAACAAGCCCCCTGGCATGACCACGGCCTGGATCAACCCCAATTCCGGCGTGAAGGCCTTTGACGGCGAGGCGGCGATCGAGGAGGCCTTCAAGCCCGGCACCGGGCCGAACCTGATGACTTCCGTGATCGGTGTCGACGTCAATGCCTTCGATGCCATCCAGCGCCAGCAGCAGATGCAGCAGCAGTATGGCGGCGGCTACATGACCCAGCCGAGCGGCAACGGGACATATCTCGATCCCAATCTTGGCCGCGGCGGCATGTTCTAGTGAGCGACTTCGTCGTCTATCCGCATGCGGCGCTGAGCAGCAAGGCGGATCCGCGGCCGGTGGACGCGCAGATGGTGGAGGCGGGCGAGAGGCTGCTGGCGGCTGCCGAAGCGGTGCAGGCCTATGGCCTTGCCGCTGCCCATCTCGGCCTGGATGAGCCGCTGGTGGTCATCAGCGTCGCGCCAGCCTCCGAGCCACGGGATTATCGGGTGCTGTATAATCCCGAGGTCAGCCAGCTTGCGGGCGGAAGCGAGATGGGCATGGAGGGATCGGTGTCGCTGCCAGGAATCGAGGTGCCGCTGCCGCGGGCGGTGTGGGCGGAGGTGCAATTCGATGATGCGGACGGCAAGCGCCAGACCAGGCGGTTCGAGGGCTTCGTCGCCCGCGTGGTGCAGCACGAGATCGACCAGATGAACGGGATATTCTTCCTGCAGCGCCTGTCGCGGCTGAAGCGGGATACGGCGCTGCGCAAGTTCGCCAAGCTGGGCCAGCGTGGTTGATCCTGCCCGGCAGCTCCGCTACATGGGAGCCCGCTAAAAGGGAATTGTGCAATGCGTACGGAAATCGAGAAGACCGTCGCCGAAATCGAGCAGGTTCTGACCCTGCTGAGGAGGCATCTTTGACTGGGATACTGCTGAACTACGCCTCGACGCGCTGAACGCCGAGACCGAATCTCCCGATTTCTGGAGTGACCCCGAGCGTGCCCGCACCAAGATGCGCGAGCGCGACGAGCTCGATGTCGCCGTCAAGGCCGTACGCGAGCTCGAAGCCGGCATCCGCGACAATGTCGAACTGATCGAAATGGGCGAAGCCGAGGGCGATGCCGAGATCGTCAAGGACGCAGAAGACGCGTTGCTCGAACTCAAGCAGACCGCACGCCGCCGCCAGATCGAGACGCTGCTCTCGGGCGAAGTCGACAGCAATGACTGCTATGTCGAAATCCATTCGGGCGCCGGCGGCACCGAGAGCCAGGACTGGGCCAACATGCTGCTGCGCATGTATACCCGCTGGGCCGAGCGCCGGAAGATGAAGGTCGAAGTGCTGGAAATGCACGACGGCGAAGAAGCGGGCATCAAGTCGGCGACCATCCTGGTCAAGGGCCACAATGCCTATGGCTGGCTCAAGACCGAGAGCGGCGTGCACCGCCTGGTGCGCATCAGCCCCTACGATTCGGCGGCGCGGCGCCACACCAGCTTTTCGAGCTGCTGGGTCTACCCGGTGGTCGACGATTCCATCGACATCGAAATCCGGGAATCCGACCTCAAGGTGGATACCTATCGCGCCTCCGGCGCCGGTGGGCAGCACGTGAACACCACGGATTCGGCCATCCGCATCACGCATATTCCTTCAGGTATCATCGTGGCTTGCCAGCAGGAGCGGAGCCAACACAAGAACCGCGCCACGGCCATGGCCATGCTGAAGTCGCGTCTCTACGAGGCGGAATTGCAGAAGCGCGAAGAAGCGGCCAATGCGCAGGCGGCCAGCAAGACCGATATCGGCTGGGGTCACCAGATCCGCTCCTACGTGCTGCAGCCCTACCAGATGGTCAAGGACCTGCGGACCGGGGTCGAAAGCGGACAGCCCTCGGTGGTGCTGGACGGCGATCTCGACGAGTTCATGGAAGCGGCCCTGGCGCAGCGCGTCGGCGTCGCAACGGATGTGGCGGCGGACGAATAGTCCGCCCTCACAGCAACGCCAGCAGCCTCTTGCCAGCCTCGAGAAAGGCCTTGGGGTTGATGGCGCGATCGCCGTCGCGCACTTCGAAATGCAGATGCGGTCCGGTGGAACGGCCGGTCGAGCCGACACGCGCAATCGGGGTGCCGGTATTGACCGCCTGGCCCTCGGTGCTGAGAAAGCCCGAGAGGTGGGCGTATCGGGTGGTCAGCCCGTTGGCGTGGGCAACTTCCACGACCTTGCCATAGCCCGGCTTGACCCCGACGAAGGTCACGACGCCATTGCCGGCGCTGAACACCGTGGTGCCGCTGGCGGCGGCGAAGTCGAGGCCGGAATGAAAGGCGCGCCCGCCCGAAAACGGATCGGTGCGATTGCCAAAGCCTGAACTCTGGCGGAAATTGTCGCTGATCGGCATGTGGATCGGGGCCGTGTCGATGCTGTTGCGCGCCGCCCGATAGCGCAGCAGGGCCGCCATGACGGCGTTGGCGTCGTCGATCATGGGCGAAGCCTCGTCACCACCCACCGCTGCCAGCAGGGGCCCGCCCGTGCCCTCCAAGGGCTGGGGCAGGTCCACTGCTATGCCCAGGCTGGACAGTTCGGAGACGATGCTCCGGGTGCGCTCGGTGGCGGTAGTGGCGATGGAGGTCATCGCGAACTGGGTTTCGCTCATCATTTGCGCCACTGCCGCAGCGGTGGCGTCGACATCGGGATTACCCGTGGCATTGATCGTATCGAGCGCCGCCAGCGTGTCGCTGCCGGGAGCGGCAAGGGCGGTGGCTTCGATGCCGAGATCCCCGGCCTTGTCGACCAACACACGCACCAACTGGTGCTGCTCGAGCAGGACTTCCTGCTGCTGGGCAAGTTCCTGCAGCTGCAGGTTCATGTCGCCGGCCTGGGCGTAGCTGCGCGAATGCAGGCGATCGATCTCGACGCGCAACTGGGCGATGCGGTCTTCATAGGCCTTGATGACCAGCTCGTTCTGCCCGCCCAGCAGCCGGGCAATATCGGACGAGAGCATCAGCGTCGTACCGAGCAGGGCATTGCCCAACAGCAGCATGGCGAACATGGAGTAGAACAGGGCAGGACGAATGCCCTGACGCGGCGACGAGCCGGCGGCATGACGCTCGTCGGTACGTCCAAAACTGACCCGATTACGCACGAAACCCCCTCGCCTTCTGGCGACACCTATTCGCCGGCGAGTATGGGGTGAACGTGGTTAACAAAGGCTATTCGGGCCGGCTTTCCACGTGGGCCTGCAGGGCTTCGAGCACTTTCTGGGCGTGGCCGCGAATGCGTGTGGCACGGATGATCCGCGCGACGCGGCCTTCGGCATCGATGATGAAAGTAGTGCGGATCAGGCCCATGAATTCGCGGCCGTAGAGCTTCTTGAGCTTCCACAGGCCAAAGGGGGCGATGGCCATGTGGTCGGGGTCGGCCGCCAGCGGCACGACGAGGCCGTATTTGTCGCGGAACCGGCGGTGTTTCTCGACCGGATCGGGCGAAATGCCGACCAGGCGGGCTCCGAGCGCGGCAAACTGGGTGGCTCGGTCGGAGAATTCCCGGTTCTCGTCGGTGCAGCCGCCCGAATCGTCCTCGGGGTAGAAATAGAGCACCACCGGATGGCCGCGCTCGGCTGCCAGGTGAAGGCTCGAGCCGTCATCGAGGGGCAGGGTGAAGTCGGGGGCGAGATCGCCTTCCTGCAAGTCGCGCATCACGAAAGCCTCCCGTTAACAGAGCCGCGCTAAAGTGGGGGTGCCAGTGCCATATTGCAGCCGGTATGGTTGGGCAAGTGACCGCTTTCTGCGGTTGATTCTTAGAAGGTGCAGCAGATAGCGGCCAAGCCTCGTCCTGGAACCAAGTGAGCGCGTCACCCTTACCCGCCGATACGCCGTCCATGCCCGCTGCGCAGCGCAAACGGCCCGGTGCCATCCATGCTGCCAAACTGGCCGTGTGGGTGCTCGGCATTCCGTCGGTGCTGCTGGTGCTGCTCTATGTCGTGCTGCTGTTCACGCCGGTGCGCCTGCCCTTTGCCGGCAGTGCGGTGCGGACGCTGCTCGAGTCCGCCCTGCCGTCGGGGAGCAGCCTGTCGCTGGGGGAGATGGCGCTTGCCCTGGAGGACAATGTCTGGCCGGTCATCCAGTTCGCGCCGGTGTCGCTGACCGACAGCAAGTCGGGCGCGCATGTCAGGATGGATGCACTCGAGGTCGGGTTTTCCCCGGTTCGGGCGATTTTCGGACAGCCGGGCGCCACCGTGACTGTCGTTCGTCCCCATATCCAGATGGTGCAGGACCTGTTCGGGCCGCGCATCACCAGCTTCGAGCTGATCGAGGATCAGGCAGAGGGGGTGCCGACAGTGCGGGTTCAGGAGGGCGAGGACGCCTTTCCCGTGGTTGGCATTTCGGCGAGCGGCCTCGAGGTCGGGAGCGGCGGCCAGCCGGTGACGATGCGCTCGGACAACGACTGGCTCATCTATAACCTCGAGGCGGGCGAGAAGGGCATTGCCGACATCGTCGAGCAGGCGGCGCAGGGGCGCTTTTCCAAGCTCGTCATTCGGGACGGCGTCGTCGACATGGCCGATTCCGTCTATGGGCTGTTCCGCCGCTTTGAGGCGATCAACCTCGAAATCGGACCGACCCCGGACCGGCGCAATACCAACGGCAGCTTTTCGGCCAGCCTGGGTGGGCGCACGCTCACGGGGACCATGTCGCGCAGCGTGGACGACGCGGGAAACTCGCGCCTCGAGGCAGATGTCTCCAATATCGACTTTGCGGCCTTCCTGCCGTTCATCGACGATGCCACCAGCGTGGTGGCGATGCGCGGCGCCGGTTCGCTCTCCATAGACGTCAATTTCGAGCCGGCGGCCGGCAAGCTGGTCGATGGTCGCTTCAAGGTCGACCTGACCGGCCTCGACATGCGGATTGCCGACGACTATTTCCCGGTCGCCACCTCGATCATGGATATCGACTGGGTGCCCCAAAGCGGTCAGTTCATCCTCAACGAGGCGGCCCTGCAGCTGGGGCAGAGCAAGGCCTATATATCCGGCGTTTTCGGCATGGGGCTCGACCCGACCTTCGGGCCGACGATCGGCGTCTCGCTCAAGGCGCGCGATGTGGTGCTGCATCCCGACGACATGGCGGCGCCGCTCGAGCCGTTCGAGTCGATGTCCTTTTCAGGTTGGTCGGCACCGCTTTACGGCGCTTTGGGCATAGACCGGCTGATCGCGCGCAAGGGCGATGCGGTGGTGGAGGCGGCTGGCCGCGTCGACATGGTGCAGGCCGGACTGGGCGTCGATCTCACCATTGTGGGGCAGGGTGCCTCGGCCGACGACGTCAAGCGGTTGTGGCCCTATGTCATGGGGGGCGAGAGCCGCGACTGGTTCGTGGCCAATGTCGCCGATGGCGAGGTCACCCAGGCTCGCCTGGATTTCAATTTCCCGGTCGGGTCGATGGGGCTGGCAGGCGAAGACAAGCCCATCCCTGAAGGCGGGATGCAGATCGACATGGTCGGCGTCGGGGTGGCAGTCAGGCCCACCACGGAAATGGCGCCCATTGCCCTTGACGGCGAAACCCGACTGCAGATCGATGATGCCGCCGTGACGATATCGGCTGCCGGCGGCAAGCTGGATACGGCGGAAGGGGAAATCCACGTCAGCAATCCTGCGGTGGTCATGGACAATTCGGACCCGTCGGGCGGCCTGGTGGAGGTATCGGGCGACGTCTCGGCGCCCATCCCGGCCGTGCTGGCGTTGATCAATGAGCAGCAACCCGATGCGCTGTCGGGCATGGCGCTGCCGGTCGATCTCGACGCGATCAGCGGGGCGATCAACCTCGGCCTGGTGGCGACCGTGCGGCTGCCCGACGCGGAAAGCGGCCGGGAACTCGGTGTCGACTATGTGGTCAACGGCTCCGTGGCCGATTTTGCCAGCGCCCAGCCGATCCAGGAGCACCGGATCGACAAGGGGCAACTGGCTTTCACCGCCTCGCAGGAAGGCTATCGGCTTGGCGGCAGCGCCGAGATCGACGGATTGCCGGCCGATGTCGAGATCGTCGGCACGCCGAGCAGCGAACCAACGATCCGGATCGGCTCAACCATCGAGGTTGCCGACCTGGCCAAGATGGGGTTCGACGCTTCCGAATTCCTCGCAGGCCGCGTGCGCTTCGTGGCCCAGCCCATTGCGGGCGGGTCGCTGCAGATGGCGGTGGACCTGCAGGAGGCGTCGCTCAACCTCAAGGACCTGGGGATCAGCAAGGCCGCCGGCACGTCCGGCACGCTGAGCGCCACCATCACGCCTGCGGGCGAGATCACGCAGCTCAACGACATCGACCTGTCCTTCGGCACGGTGCGGGCCATTGGCGACATCACCTATCATGCCACCCAGGGGGTGCAGGGGGCCAGCTTCAGCCAGTTCGGCCTCAGCAATGGTGACAGTGCGCAACTGGACATGGCACCGATCGAGGGCGGATATGCCGTCCAGATCCGCGGCAGCCAGCTCGATCTCAAGCCGATGCTGCGGCAGTTCTTCGGGCTGGGCGAGGGCGCGGGGGGCGTGCAGTCCACCCAGTTCGACCAGACCATCGCACTCGACGTGCAACTGGACCGGGCGCTGGGCTACTACGCAACAACGGCCTTTAACCTCGACGTGGACCTGCTGCTGCGCGGCAGCGACATGCGGCGCGCCAATCTGACGGCGCAGTTCAGTGATGGCAATTCCCTCTCGGTTACCACCAATCCGGCGCCGCGCGGTCGGACGCTCTCCGTGGCGTTCAACGATGCCGGTACGATCCTGCGGCTTCTCGGCGTCTATTCACAGCTGGCCGGTGGCTCGGGCAGCCTGGTGATGACCACGGACCGGGACCGCGATGTCGAGGTCGGCCAGGTGGTGATGCGCGACTTTGCCATTGTCGATGAAGCCAATGTGGCGCAGGTGCTGGGCAATCATTCGGATTCGCGCACGCGGATTTCCCAGCAGAACCGGCTGGACTTCGACATTGCGCAGATCAATTTCCAGCGCCGTTCGGACCGGGTCGAGGTGACCAATGCCATGCTGACCGGCGATACGGTGGGTGGCACGATGCGGGGCTTCATCTATACCGACCGGCGCCAGTATGACCTGACGGGCACCTATGTACCGCTGTTCGGGATCAACAATGCCTTCCAGCAGATCCCGATCCTGGGGCCGCTGCTGGGTGGGCGCCAGGGTGAAGGCCTTGTGGGGGTGACCTTTGCGGTGCAGGGCTCGCTTGACCAACCGCAATTCCGCATCAATCCGCTTTCCATCCTGATGCCAGGCGTGTTCCGCGAACTGTTCGAGTTCCGTGCGAAGGAATTGCCGCAGGTGGAATAGGGGGCATTCCCGCTGCCGGGGATGACCTCAAGTTGGCGCTAGACCGGCTTGATCAGGGCGTGGCGCTTCTTGCCAACCGAGAGCTTGATGACGCCTTCGGGCAGCAGGGCGTTGTCGCCGATGCTGAGCTTGTCGTCGTCGATAACCGCATCATTGACGCGCACCGCGCCGGACTGGACATGGCGGCGGGCTTCGCCATTGGAGGCGGCAAGGCCTGCCGTCACCAGGGCGGCGAGGATACCGATGCCGGTGGCGAGTTCGGCGTGGGTGACCGTGGCGGTCGGCAGCGACAGGTCGATGGCGCCGGTCTCGAAGGTGGCACGGGCGGTTTCGGCCGCCTCCTCTGCCGCAGCACGGCCGCGGATCATGGCCGTGACTTCGGTCGCAAGGCGCTTCTTGGCTTCGTTGATGTCGCCGGCAACGATGCGCGCGATCTCGTCGAGCGGCAGGGTCGTATAGAGCTTGAGGAAGCGCTCGACATCGGCGTCCTCGGTGTTGCGCCAGTACTGCCAGAAATCATAGGCCGAAAGCAGATCGGCATTGAGCCAGATGGCGCCGTTCAGCGACTTGCCCATCTTGGCGCCCGATGCGGTGGTCAGCAGCGGCGAGGTCAGGGCGTAGAGCTGGGGCGTGCCAAGGCGATGGCCCAGGTCAATGCCGTTGACGATATTGCCCCACTGGTCCGAGCCGCCCATCTGCAGCCGCACGCCGTAGCGCCGGTTGAGCTCAACGAAGTCATAGGCCTGCAGGATCATGTAGTTGAATTCGAGGAAGCTCAGCGACTGCTCGCGATCGAGCCGCTGCTTGACCGAGTCAAAGCTCAGCATGCGGTTGATGGAGAAATGCTGGCCTACATCGCGCAGGAATTCGAGGTAGTTGAGCGGCAGCAGCCACTCGGCATTGTTGAGCATCAGTGCATCCTTCGGCCCGGTGCCGAAGGTCAGGTAATTGGCAAAGACCTGTTTGATGCCCTCGATATTGGCCTGGATGGTTTCAGGCGTCATCAGCTTGCGGGCCTCGTCCTTGAAGGACGGATCGCCCACCATGCCAGTGCCACCGCCCATCAGGGCCACGGCGCGGTGGCCGGTCTTTTCCAGCCAGTGCAGCATCATGATCTGGATGAGGCTGCCAACGTGGAGCGAGGACGCCGTGGGGTCGAAGCCGATATAGGCGGTGACCGTCTCGGTGGCGAAAAGCTGGTCCAGCCCCGCATCGTCGGAGGTCTGGTGGATGAAGCCGCGCTCATGCAGCGTGCGGATGAATTCGGATTTGAACTTGGTCATCGGGTGCGATCCGGGTCAGACATTTGGCTCTGCTTTCCTTCCGCCGGAGCGCAAGGAAAGCAGCGGGTTCTGATCGCGAGGTGTGCGCCGAGCTCAGCGCCCGCCGCCGGCGGCGATCTCCTGCCGGCGACGGTCGAGATATTCGGCGCATGCCGTGGTGAGTTCGTCCACCTTGCCCTCGAAGAAGTGGTTGGCGCCTTCCACGATCTGCTGCTCGATGGTGATGCCCTTCTGGGTCTTGAGCTTGTCGACCAGCTTCTGCACCGAAGAGGGCGGCGCCACGCGGTCCTTGTCGCCATGGATGATCAGGCCGGAGGACGGGCAGGGGGCGAGGAAGGAGAAGTCGTAGAGGTTTTCCGGCGGGGCGACCGAGATGAAGCCCTCGACCTCGGGGCGACGCATCAGCAGCTGCATGCCGATCCAGGCGCCGAAGGAAAAGCCGGCAATCCAGCAGCCGCGCGACTCGCGATTGATGACCTGCAGCCAGTCGAGTGCGGCAGCGGCGTCGCTGAGCTCGCCAATACCGTGGTCGAACAGGCCCTGGGACCGGCCGACGCCGCGGGAATTGAAGCGCAGCACGGCAAAGCCGCGCTCGGCGAACATGTAGAAGAGATTGTAGACGATCTGGTTGTTCATCGTCCCACCGAACTGGGGGTGGGGATGCAGCACGATGGCTATGGGAGCATTGGGCTCCTTGCCCGGCTGGTAACGGCCTTCCAGACGGCCCTCGGGCCCGTTAAAGATCACTTCTGGCATGGGTCTTCTTTTCCGGCCACTTTTGGCTCTGTTGGCGTGGTCTTTTCGGCCCTCGAGAAGACGGCGTTGCGGCTTGACTAAGCCGGTTACGCTCCCTAAAACATGGGTCGAAAAACCAGTTTAGAATTATTCAAAACGGGTTTTAGGCCGCAATGCGGCCTGCAAGAGCGCCCCTTGTAATGACGTTGGGCGATAGATTTCAAGAAGTGTTTGGATTCGAGGGCGCGTTGCGCCTGGTTCCGGGCATGGAAGGCATGAAGGGCGCGCATGCGCCATACAGGTAACCGATGACGAAGGCAGCGATCTATCTCGATCACAATGCCGCGTCCCCGCTTCTGCCCGAAGCGCGGGCGGCACTGGTTGCTGCCCTGGATTTCACAGGCAATGCTTCATCGGTGCACGGGCATGGCCGTGCATTGCGCAATCTCATCGATACGGCCCGCAGCCAGGTGGCCGCCCTTGCAGGCGCCGAGCGCAAGCAGGTCGTCTTCACCGGCTCCGCCACCGAGGCGATCACCCAGGCGATCGCGGGTGGGGCGAAGGTGTTTGCCGTCAGCGCCATCGTGATCAGCGCCGGCGAGCATGCGGCAGTGCAGAAGGCTGCCGAGATGACAGGCTTGCCTGTGATCACCATCGGGCTTCTGGGCGATGGCCGCATTGATCTCGATCAATTGGCCACTGTCGTCGCCGAGGCGCAGGGTGACCTGCTGGTGGCGCTGCACTGGGTCAATAACGAGACTGGCGTGATCCAGCCCATGGATCGGATCAACGCCCTGGTGGGACCGACCCGTCACACACTGTTCATCGATGCGGTGCAGGCCTTTGGCAAGCTGCCACTGGAATTTGCCGCTTCGGCTCCCGACATGATGGCGGTGAGCGGCCACAAGATCGGCGCTCCGGCCGGTATCGGCGCGCTGCTGGTCAAGGCACATGCCGATACGGTGCGGCTCATTCCCGGTGGCGGGCAGGAGCAGGGACGCCGGGGCGGAACCGAGGCGACAGCGCTGATCGCCGCTTTTGGTGCCGCTGCGGCCGCGATCGCCGACCGCTATGCGGCGGCCGACGTGCCCGCGCTGATCGCTCGACTTGAAGCGGCGCTGCCGGACGAGGCTGTGGTCTTTGGCGGTGACCGGCTCGGCAATGTAATCAATTTTGCCGTGCCCGGCATCAAGAATGCCACGGCGATGATGGGACTGGACCTGCTGGGCCTGTCCGTGTCCTCCGGCTCTGCCTGCTCATCGGGCAAGGTGGGGCCAAGCCATGTCCTCGCCGCCATGGGCGTGGCACCCGAACTGGCGGACTGCGCGCTGCGCGTCAGCCTGGGCTGGAATTCCACTGCCGGCGATGTCGAAGCGTTCGTCGCCGGCTACCGATCGATCCTTGAGCGCCAGCGGGCGCGGCAGGGACAGGCGGCCTAGGCCGCCAGCTAGTTCATACGGCTCGCGGCGACCTTGAATCGCCGAGGGGCAAATAGGAGAAGCCGCAATGGCCGATTACGCCGATATCCCGACCCTCAAGGAAAACATCGATCGCGCCACCGTAGACTCGGTGCGCTCGCTGGATGTCGACAAGTACAAGTACGGCTTCGAGACCGACATCGAATCCGACATGGCGCCCAAGGGCCTAAGCGAGGATACCGTCCGCTTCATTTCGGCCAAGAAGAACGAGCCGCAGTGGATGCTCGACTGGCGCCTCGAGGCGTATCGCCGCTTCCTGACCATGACCGAGCCGACCTGGGCCAAGGTGCACTATCCGCAGATCGACCTGCAGGACATGTATTACTACGCCGCGCCGAAATCCTCGCCCGCTCCCAAGAGCCTCGATGAGGTCGATCCGGCGCTGATCGCGATGTATGACAAGCTGGGCGTGCCGCTCAAGGAGCGCGAAATCCTGGCTGGGGTCGAGCGTCCGGTGGCGGTCGATGCGGTGATGGACTCGGTTTCCGTGGTTACCACCTTCCGCGAGGAACTGGCCAAGGTCGGCATCATCTTCTGCTCGATCTCAGAAGCCATCCGCGAATATCCCGAGCTGGTGCAGAAGTACCTGGCCTCGGTCGTGCCGGTCTCGGACAACTATTATGCCACGCTGAACTCGGCCGTCTTCACCGACGGGTCGTTTGTCTACATCCCCAAGGGCGTCCGCTGCCCGATGGAGCTCTCGACCTATTTCCGCATCAACGAGAAGAAGACCGGCCAGTTCGAGCGTACGCTGATCATCGCCGAGGCCGATAGCTATGTGAGCTATCTGGAAGGCTGCACCGCGCCCATGCGCGACGAGAGCCAGCTGCACGCCGCCGTCGTCGAACTGGTGGCGATGGACAATGCCGAGATCAAGTACTCCACGGTCCAGAACTGGTATCCCGGCGACAAGGACGGCAAGGGCGGCATCTACAACTTCGTCACCAAGCGTGGCGATTGCCGCGGGGCCAATTCCAAGATCTCCTGGACGCAGGTGGAAACCGGTTCGGCCATCACCTGGAAGTATCCCAGCTGCATCCTGCGGGGCGACGGATCGCGCGGCGAGTTCTACTCTATCGCCATTTCCAACGGCTACCAGCAGGTCGATAGCGGCACCAAGATGATCCACCTGGGCAAGAACACGTCCAGCCGCATCATTTCCAAGGGCATTGCCGCCGGCTTTTCGGACAATACCTATCGCGGCCAGGTGTCGGCCCATGCGCGCGCCACCAATGCCCGCAACTTCACCCAGTGCGACAGCCTGCTGATCGGCGACAAGTGCGGGGCCCACACCGTGCCCTATATCGAAAGCCGGAACGGCACCGCCGTGTTCGAGCACGAGGCCACCACGTCCAAGATCTCGGACGACCAGATGTTCTACTGCCAGCAGCGCGGCCTCAACGAAGAGGAAGCGGTGGCGCTGATCGTCAACGGCTTCGTGCGCGACGTGCTGCAGCACCTGCCCATGGAATTCATGGTCGAGACGCAGAAGCTGATCGCCATCAGCCTTGAAGGCAGCGTGGGCTAAACCCGTAACCATTCCATTGCCGGTTGGCGCCAGTGGGCGACAACGGCCTTATCAATTCGGAGACTGATCGATGACCACCCCAATCCTTGAAATCCGCAACCTGCATGCGCGCATCGAAGAGCGTGAAATCCTCAAGGGCGTCAACCTGACCATTCCCGCCGGCGAAGTGCATGCCGTCATGGGCCGCAACGGCTCGGGCAAGTCGACGCTGAGCTATGTGCTGGCCGGCAAGGAAGACTATGAGATCACCGAGGGTGAAGTGCTGCTCAATGGCGAGAACATCCTCGAGATGGATCCCGCCGAGCGCGCTGCTGCCGGCGTCTTCCTCGCCTTCCAGTATCCAATCGAAATTCCCGGCGTCTCCACCATGACCTTCCTCAAGGCGGCCATGAATTCCCAGCGCAAGGCGCGCGGCGAGGGCGAGCTCTCGACGCCCGATTTCATGCGCGCGGTCAAGGAAGCCGGTGCCCAGCTCAACATCGACAGCGACATGCTCAAGCGGCCGCTCAATGTCGGTTTTTCGGGCGGCGAGAAGAAGCGCGCCGAAATCCTGCAGATGGCCCTGCTCAAGCCCACGCTCTGCGTGCTCGACGAGACCGATTCCGGGCTCGACATCGATGCGCTGCAGGTTGTGTCACGCGGCGTCAATGCATTGCGTGCCGATAACCGCTCCATGCTGGTCATCACCCATTACCAGCGCCTGCTCAACCACATCGTGCCCGACGTGGTGCATGTGTTCAGCGATGGCCGGATCGTCGAAAGCGGCGACAAGGACCTGGCCCTGCAACTCGAGGCCAAGGGCTATGCCGGCTTCGACAACGCGGCGGCCTGAGCCATGTCATTTCCTGTCCCCGTCCGGCTCGGTCCAGCCGAAAACACCTTGATCGACCAGCTCAAGAGCCTGGGCGCCGACGCCACTGCAGAGCGGATCGCCGTTGCCGGCCTGCCGACGCGGCGCGTCGAGGCCTATCACTATACCGACCTGAAGATGCTGCTGAAGGCGATCCCGCCGCTGGCGCAGGAAGCCAGCAGCGTCGATGTGCCGGCGCTCGATATAGCCGGCGCCTATAACCTGGCGATCGTCAACGGCGTGGCGTCGCAGCAGGGTACGGCGCCTGCCGGTGTCAAGCTCGGTACCGTCTCGGGCGGTGTCCTGACGACACGCGACGATGTGCTGGTGCATCTCAACAACAGCCTGGTTCGCGAGGCGTTATCGCTGACCATTGCAGGCCAGGTCGAGCAGGTGATCCAGATTGCGCGGCGGATCGATGGCGAGGCGGCGCATGTTGCCGACGCGGTCAAGATCTTCGTCGCCGATGGCGCTGCCGTCACCATTGTCGAGAGCTTTTCGGGGTCCGATGCCGCCCATGTGGGCAATCATGCGACCCATGTGACGCTGGGCAAGGGCGCGACGTTGACCCACATCACCGTGGACATGTCGGGCCGCGCCACCAGCCACTTTGCCAGCAATGAGTACAGTGTCGGCGGGGATGCCCAGTTGCGCACGCTGGTGATCCATGCCGGGGCCGGGCTCAGCCGTACCCAGCTGTTCCCGCGCTATGAAGGCGCCGGGGCGCATGGCGATATCACCGGGCTAAACCTCGTGTCCGACGGCCAGCATGCCGACATCACCATGGAGGCAACCCACGCCGTGCCGCACACGGCGTCCCAGCCGTTGTTCAAGTCGATCGCCCGCGGGCGTGGCAAGGCGGTGGTTCAGGGCAAGCTGGTCGTGGCGCGCGACGCGCAGAAGACCGATGCCAAGTTCATGCATCAGGGCCTGATGCTGTCGGACGAGGCGGAAATCCTCAGCAAGCCTGAACTCGAAATCTATGCAGACGACGTGGTCTGCGGCCATGGTTCGACCTGCGGCAAGCTCGACGAAGACAGCCTGTTCTACCTGATGAGCCGCGGCATTCCCCAAGCGGCAGCCGAGACCATGCTGGTGCGCGGCTTCCTCGAGGAACTCGTGGACCCGATCGAGGACGAAGTGCTGGCCGAAGCCCTCCATGGGGTGATCGATGGCTGGCTGCTGGGACAATAGGCGGTTCTATCGCCTCCTTCCCCCTTGAGGGAAGGGAATGAGGGTGGGGGTCGTTTGGTGGGTCCACGATGGACCTCCACCCCCAACCGCTCCCCTCAAGGGGGAGGGGAGGCAGACGCCGGTGAATGATATGACCTTCGACCTCGAAAAAGTCCGTGCCGATTTTCCGATCCTCGCCGAGGTCATTCACGGCAATCGGCTGGTCTATCTCGATAGCGGTGCCTCGGCACAGAAGCCGGTGCAGGTGCTGGACCGGATGGATCACGCGTTCCGGCACGAATATGCCAATGTGCATCGCGGCCTGCATACGCTCGCCAACCGTGCGACCGAGGCCTATGAGGGCGGCCGCCACGCTGCGCAGAAGTTCCTCAACGCGGCTAGGCCCGAAGAGATCGTCTTCACCAAATCCGCCAGCGAGGCCATCAACCTCGTCGCGCAGTCTTTTGCCGGTCCGCGCATCGAGGCGGGCGACGAGATCGTGCTCTCCATCATGGAGCATCACTCCAATATCGTGCCCTGGCATTTTCACCGCGAACGCAAGGGCGCGGTGATCAGGTGGGTCGATGTCGGGGACGATGGCAGCTTCGATATCGACGCCTTCGCGGCAGCGCTGAGTGATCGCACGCGTATCGTGGCGGTTACGCATATGTCCAACGTGCTGGGTACGGTAGCGCCGATCAAACAGATCATCGAGATTGCCCATGCGCGGGGCATTCCGGTGCTGATCGACGGGTCGCAGGGGGCAGTCCACACCCGGGTGGACGTGCAGGATCTCGATGCCGATTTCTACGTGATGACCGGCCACAAGCTCTATGGGCCCACCGGCATCGGCGTGCTCTACGGCAAATACGACCTCCTCGCCGAAATGCAGCCCTATCAGGGGGGCGGCGAGATGATCGACGAGGTCACTACCGAGACGGTGACCTATAACGATCCGCCGCACCGCTTCGAGGCTGGTACGCCGCCGATCGTCCAGGCCATCGGGCTTGGCGCGGCGCTCGGCTATATGGAAGGCCTTGATCGCGACGCCATCGCCGCCCATGAGCATGAAGTCGCCGAATATGCCCAGGAGCGCCTCAGCCGCATCAACTCGCTGCGCCTGATCGGCACCGCGCCGGGCAAGGGGGGCATCTTCTCCTTCGAGATGGCCGGTGCCCATGCCCATGACGTGGCCACCATTCTCGACCGTTACGGCATTGCCGTGCGGGCGGGCACCCATTGTGCCATGCCGCTGCTCAAACGCTTTGGTGTCACCTCTACCTGCCGCGCCTCCTTCGCCCTATATAACGGCAAGGACGATGTGGACGCGCTGGTGGACGGCATCGAACGCGCCCAGAAATTTTTCGCGTAAGCGAGGACCAAAATGACCGACGAATCCGAAATCGCCCCGGCTCCGACCATTCCCGAAAACCGCATCGTGCCCAATGTCTCCGACACATTGCCCGAGGCGGAGGTGGAGCGCATCACCAGCGACCTGATCGGTGCGCTCAAGACCGTCTATGACCCGGAAATTCCGGTCGACATCTACGAACTGGGCCTGATCTACAAGGTCGACCTGGACGATGACCGGAACCTGACCATCGACATGACCCTAACCGCTCCGGGCTGCCCGGTTGCAGGGGAAATGCCCGGTTGGGTGGAGAATGCCGCGCGCGGCGTGGAAGGCATCCAGGATGTCACCGTCAACATGGTGTTCGATCCCCCCTGGGATGCCACCCGCATGAGCGAAGAAGCCCAGGTTGCGCTGAACTGGTGGTAATCGGACGCGTTTCAGCCTATATATCGTGAAACGCCGATAGAAAGACAGGTCCATGGCCTTCAAGATCATGTCGCTGACCGATGCCGCTGCCGAGCGCATCACCGAGATTATCGAGGATTCCGACAAGCCGGTCATCGGACTGCGCGTCGGCATCAAGAATTCGGGCTGCGCGGGCGTTGCCTATACGATGGACTATGTCACCGAGGTCGTGGCGGGTGACGACCATGTTGCGGACAAGGGCGTCGACGTATGGGTCGATCCCAAGGCAACCATGTTCCTCCTGGGCACCGTCATGGATTTCGAAGAATCCAAGATGAGCGCGGGCTTCACCTTCAAGAATCCCAACCAGACCGGCGAATGCGGCTGTGGCGAAAGCGTCACCCTCAAGCCGGCGGATCTCAAGGCGATCGCCGAAGCGCGCGCCATCGCCTGAGCGCCGTATATCCGGTTGCGCGGATCATCCCTCTAGGGCATTGATCGCGCCATCATGAGCAAGCTTCCACCCGCACTCACCATCATCCCGCCCAATCGCCCGCTTGTCGGCCGTGTTTCGCCGCCGGGCAGCAAGTCGATCACCAATCGCGCGCTGCTGCTGGCGGCGCTGGCCAATGGCACCAGCCTGCTGACCGGTGCGCTCAAGAGCAAGGACACGGTGCTGATGGCCGCCGCGCTGCGGCAGATGGGTGTCACCGTGGACGAGCCTGACCCGACCAGCTTCGTGGTCACGGGTTCCGGGCGCCTGCAGGCGCCGGAGGGGCCGCTGTTCCTGGGCAATGCCGGCACTGCCACGCGCTTCCTTACGGCGGCGGTGGCGACGGTGGACGGGGCGGTGATCGTCGATGGCGACGCGGAGATGCGCGTGCGCCCGATCGGACCGCTGGTGACGGCTTTGCAGTCGCTCGGCATCGATGCCAGTGCGCCCACCGGTTGCCCACCGGTTACCATTCGCGGGTGCGGCAGCTTCGGGCAGGGGCGGGTGGAAATCGATGGCGGCCTGTCCAGCCAGTATGTCTCGGCCTTGTTGATGGCTGCGCCGCTGGGCGAGGGGCCGATTGAGGTGGCACTGACCGGCAGTGATATCGGCGCGCGCGGCTATGTCGACCTGACATTGGCCGCCATGCGCAGTTTCGGCGCCAGCGTCGAGCAGATCGATGCCGGATCCTGGCAGGTGGAGCCGACCGGCTACCGTGCCACGGACCTGCTGATCGAGCCCGACGCCTCAGCCGCAACCTATCTCTGGGGCCTGGCGGCACTGACCGGTGGCGATATTGATCTGGGCGTCCCCGCGAGTGCCTTCACCCAGCCCGACGCTGCGGCGCAGGCGGTGATTGCCCAGTTCCCCAGTATGCCCGCCATCATCGACGGCTCGCAGATGCAGGATGCCGTGCCGACGCTGGCGGTGCTCGCGGCGTTCAACAACAATCCCATCCGCTTTGTCGGGATCGCCAATCTGCGGGTCAAGGAAACCGATCGCATCCGCGCGGTGGCCAATGAGCTCAACCGCATCTGGCCGGGTCTCGCCACCGAGGAGGGGGATGATCTGCTGGTCGCGTCCGATGCGGCTCTGGGGGACAAGCTGGCCGGCCGGGACGAGTTGATCCGTATCGAGACCTATCACGACCATCGCATTGCCATGAGCTTCGCGCTGGCGGGCCTCAAGATCCCCGGTATCACCATTCTGGACCCGGCCTGCACGGGCAAGACCTATCCCGCCTATTGGGACATGCTGGCGGGACTAGGTGTCGTGCTCAAGCCGGCTGCCTAGAGCGAACCGGCTGATCAGGCGGCCGAAGCCCCCGCGGCCTGGGCGGGCAGGCTGGCCAGGTCGGCTTCGCTGATCACGCAGTTGCGGCCGGCATGCTTGGCGGCATAGAGGCAGCGATCCGCGCGCTCGATAAGCATGCCCGGCGTGTCGTCGGCCCGGTAGGCGGCGACGCCGAAGGAGGCGCTGATGCGCCCCAGATTTTCATTGGTCGAGCGCTTGAGCAATTGCTTGGCCTGGATTGCCTCGCGGATGTTTTCGGCGACGCTGACGGCGTCGGCCAGGGCGGTGGATGGCAGGATGGCGACGAATTCCTCGCCGCCATAACGGGCAACCAGATCCTTGCCCTTGATGTTGGACTTCAGCGTCATCGCCACCAGTCGCAACACCTGGTCCCCGGTCTGGTGGCCAAAGGTGTCGTTGAACGTCTTGAAATGATCGATGTCGATGATCATCAGGCAGAGCGGATCGCCGGACAGCTGGGCCTCGGCGATTGCAGCTTCCATGCCGTGGTCGAAACCCTTGCGGTTAGCAATCCGGGTCAATGCGTCCATCAGGGATTCGCGACGCACGTCATCCAGGTCGCGTCGCAGCGAAGCCAGGTCGTCGCGCGACGCCGAGAGTTTCTGTTCGAGAACGCTGTTGGTGTGCTGCATCTGCCGTGTTTCGGCCAGCAGGCGATCCGCCAGCAGCTTCATGTCACCCGCGGACATGCCGCGCTGCAGGTCACCGCTCGCCGTCTGCAACGTGCCGGAATAGACATTGGCCGTGGTCATCGCGCTGTCGATGGCCTCATGCACCGCCTCGATACGCGCATGCATGCGCTGCGAGACATTGGTCATGCGGTCATTGACGTCGGATTTCAGGAATTCGTCGTAGAGCAGCTCGGCCAGGTTTGCCGACGGCGTTTCGCCGGCGTGGAAAATGGCATTGAGGCGCTCGTTCAGCGTCGGATTGACCCCCGTCGCATAGGTATAGAGCAGCTCGTAGAACTGGGGGTAGGGCGGAATCGTGCTGTGCTTGAGCAAGTCGAATGCCGAATTGGCATAGGCGAGCGCGCGTTTGAATTCCTGTTCAGACACGGCTTCCCCTCACGCGTCGTCATGCACCCGGCGCGCCATCCCTCGCGCCGATTCCCTCTCGGGATAGATATCGCCCCTGCGCCGTTGAATACAACGGTGCTTTCACGACATGCACAATCAAGTTGCGCAGGCCATTCGGCGTTTCCCGCTTACGAAGGCGGGGCCCGGCGGCTGCCCGAAAGGGGCTAGCTGCCGATCCGGGTCGGACGGAGCAGGAATGCGGGAACCGGTCCGTCATTGCCGAAGGGCGACGTGTCCGCCGCTGCAGCATCCTCGGTCTGGGGGCGCTGCCGCGAGCGACTGCGAGGGGCGCGGCGGGCGCTATTCTCGTCAGCGGCAGACTCGGCGGCTGCAAGGGGCGCATCCGCCTCTTCCGGCTTGGCGCTGGGTGCCTTGGCCGGGCGGGACTTGGCGCCTTCGCCTTTTTCGGATTCGGGCCGGGTACGCGGCGTACGCGCCGGTGCGGCCTCGGCGGCCGGTTCGGCTTCGGCACGGTTGCGCGGTCCGCCACGGCGAGACCGTGCGGGACGGGCAGGGCGTTCCTCGCCCTCTTCCGCAGCACTTGCAGCGGGCGCCGCCACCTTCCCGGTTTCCAGATAGTCGATCGGCTTCTGGATCAGCTTGAGAATGGCGTCGAGATGCTTGCCATCGGCGGGCGCTACCAGCGTATAGGCAACGCCCAGTCGGCCGGCACGACCGGTACGGCCGATGCGGTGCACGTAGTCTTCGGCATGCACGGGCACGTCGAAGTTGAACACATGGCTCACCGCGGGAATGTCGAGGCCGCGCGCTGCCACGTCGCTGGCGACCAGCAGCGTCAGGCGATTGCCCTTGAAAGCGTCAAGGGTCTCGGTACGGCTCTTCTGGTCCATGTCGCCATGCAGGCCACCGGCCGAAAAGCCGTGCCGCTCCAGCGACCGGGCGAGGGTCGCCACGTCACGCTTGCGGTTGCAGAAGATGATGGCGTTGGTCAGGCCCTCGGCGCCGCGGATCAGGTCGCGCAGGGCCGCGCGCTTCTCATCGGGCTTGGAGCCCACCTTGACCAGCTTCTGGTCGATTGTGTCGGCAGTGGACGCTGCGCGCGACACCTGGACATGCACCGGATCCTTGAGGAACTTCTTGGTGAGCTTTTCGATCTGCGCATCCATGGTCGCCGAGAACAGCATGGTCTGGCGGCGCGGCGGCAGGCGATTGACGATCTTTTCGATGTCGTCGATGAAGCCCATGTCGAGCATGCGATCGGCCTCGTCGATGACGAGGATTTCAACGCCGTTGAGCATGATCTTGCCGCGCTCGATCTGGTCGAGCAGGCGGCCGGGCGTGGCGATTAGCACGTCGACGCCGCGATCGAGCTTCTTGTTCTGGTCCTCGAACGACACGCCGCCAATGATCAGCGCCATCGTCAGGCGGTGGTTCTTGCCGTATTTCTCGAAATTCTCGCTGACCTGGGCCGCGAGTTCGCGGGTCGGCTCGAGAATGAGCGTACGGGGCATGCGGGCGCGGGCGCGGCCATTTTCCAGCAGGTGCAGCATGGGCAGCACGAAGCTTGCCGTCTTGCCGGTGCCGGTCTGGGCAATGCCGATCACGTCCTTTTTCTGCAGGACATGCGGGATGGCATGGGCCTGGATCTCGGTCGGCGTGGTGTAGCCGGCGGCAGCGACGGCGTCGGTTACTTTGGTGGACAGGCCAAGCCCGGAAAAATCATCAGTCAAGTTGGGTAATTCCACTCAGTAATGTGGCCGGGGCCAGATCCGGTCCGAGACATTCGGACGGTGCGCCGGGGTCGTCAGCGGTGGACCGGCATGGTTTTACGAGAACGCATCCACAACTGGGCGGCCACAGGACGGTTGCATCAACTGCAAGTAACGACGGAGTGGCCCTGAAGCAGCTTCGGCTAAGGCAGGCTGTGTCAAACCAAACAAGCCGTCCAGCCAGAAATGCTCCAGCGGCGCGGACCATAGCGCAAGGGCCTTGCCTGTCAACGATTTTGAGCCATTTAGCCTTAATTCGGGCTGACCCGCCGCCATTGTCTTGTCGGCGTCCGGTGGCGCCGGGGAAGCTCACCAGGTCGCCGGAACACAAGATCGACGTCGATTCACGTCTCGCAAGGGCGATCCATCGCCGCCCCTGCACGACGATTGCCTAGATATCCAGGTCGGTCACGAAGGCGGCATTCTCCTGGATGAAGTCGAACCGCGCCTCCGGCTTGGTTCCCATCAGGCGGTCGACGCTGATGCGCGTCGCTTCCAGATCGTCACGGACCTTGACCTGCAGCAGGGTGCGGGACTTGGGGGACATGGTGGTCTCGCGCAGATGCGCGAAGGGCATTTCGCCCAGGCCCTTGAAGCGCGTCATGTCCACCTTGCCCTTGCCGGTGAACTCGGTCTCCATCAGTTCGGTCTTGTGGGCGTCGTCGCGCGCATAGAGCGTCTTGCCGCCCTGGCTGATGCGGTAGAGCGGCGGCAGGGCCAGGTAAAGGTGGCCGCCGTCGATCAGCTTGGGCATTTCCTGGAAGAAGAAGGTGATCAGCAGCGACGCGATATGGGCGCCGTCCACATCAGCGTCGGTCATGACGATGATCTTGTCGTACCGCAGGTCTTCTTCGCGATAGCGATCGCGTGTGCCGCAGCCCAGGGCCTGGATCAGGTCGGCAATGGCTTGGCTCGACTGCATCTTTTCCCGGCTGGCGCCGGCGACGTTGAGAATCTTGCCGCGCAGGGGCAGGACGGCCTGGCTCTTGCGGTCGCGCGCCTGCTTGGCCGAGCCACCGGCCGAGTCACCTTCGACGATGAAGAGCTCGGCGCCCTGGGCGGCCGTCTGCGAGCAGTCGGCCAGCTTGCCCGGCAGGCGCAGCTTGCGCGTAGCACTGGCGCGGTCGATTTCCTTTTCCTTGCGCCGGCGCAGCCGTTCCTCGGCGCGCTCGATGGCCCAGTCGAGCAGCTTGCCCGCCTGGTTGGGCGAGGCGCCCAGCCAGTGGTCGAAGGCGTCGCGCAGGGCATTGTCGACGATGCGCGTTGCTTCGCCCGAGGCCAGCTTGTCCTTGGTCTGGCCGACGAATTCAGGCTCACGGACAAAGACCGAGAGCATGGCGCTGCAATGGGCGAACACGTCGTCGGCGGTCAGGATGCCGGCGCCCTTGTTCTTGGTGAGTTCGGCATAGTTCTTGAGGCCGCGCAGCAATGCCATGCGCAGGCCAGCCTCGTGCGTGCCGCCATCGGGGGTCGGGACCGTGTTGCAATAGGAGGAGACGCCGCCATCGCCCAGCGTCCAGGCGACGGCCCATTCGACCGCGCCATGCGTACCCGGCTTGCCGTGGCTGCCGGCAAAGAGTTCGTCGACGATGCGCGTCTCGCCATCGATACGGGCGGTCATGAAGTCGCGCAGGCCATCGGGATAATGGAACACGGCCTTGGCCGGCACGTCCGGCTTGGCGAGGGCCTCGTCGCAGCTCCAGCGCAATTCCACGCCACCGAACAGGTAGGCCTTGGCCCGCGTCATGCGGAACAGGCGTTCGGCGGAGAAATGGGCGGTGTCGCCGAAAATCTGCGCGTCGGGATGGAAGCGGGTGGTGGTGCCACGCCGGTTGTTCACCCGGCCCAGATGCTCGATTTCACCCTGCGGCTTGCCGCGCGAGAAGCGCAGGCGGTGCAATTGCTGCTCGCGCGCAACTTCGACCACCAGTTCGTCCGAGAGGGCGTTGACCACCGAGACGCCGACGCCGTGCAGACCGCCCGAGGTCTCATAGGCCTTGGAGTCGAACTTCCCGCCCGCATGGAGCACGGTATGGACGATCTCGAGCGTCGAGCGGCCGGGATATTTGGGGTGGTTCTCCACCGGGATGCCGCGACCATTGTCGGTGACGGTGATGTAGCCGTCCTCTCCCAGATGCACCTCGATGCGCGTGGCATGACCGGCAATGGCCTCGTCCATCGAGTTGTCGATGACTTCGGCAAAGAGGTGGTGCAGCGCGTTGGAATCGGTGCCGCCGATATACATGCCCGGGCGCCGGCGGACTGGCTCAAGTCCTTCGAGGACCTCGATGTCGGCAGCAGAATAGGAACCGGCGGTCACGTTGGCCGTCTTGGGACCCGCCTGCTGGGGCGTTTCGGGCTGCAGGCGCTCTGGTTCAGCGCCGAAAAGGTCTTCTGCTTGCGACATGCAATTTCCGTCTGTGCGCCCGAATCGGACGATTCCGCCTTCTAGCATAACCGGGCAGAGGGTGGGCAGGGCAGGGAACCGGCTTGCGCCCCTCGAGTTCTCCACAAAGCTGAACCGCAGATGAACGGCGGATTGCGACCCCGTTCAAGCACCGGCTGCGATGATCCAGGACTGACAGTGACGAGGAGGCGTTGATGAACAGGTTTGTCGCTGCTGCGCTGACCGCATTGCTGCTTGGTTCCGGGGCGACCGTTCCGGCGCAGGCGCAATCGTTCGGCTTCGGCATTTTCTTCGGCGACGAAGAGTCCGACTTCTATCCCGAACGCATCACCTGCATGACCGACAGGCAGATCCGCGATGCCGTCGCAGCGCGCGGCTATTCCAACATCTCGCTCAATGTTGCCATGAAGAAGAATATCCAGGTCCGTGCCACGCGGGACGGCTGGGTCTACCTCTTGGATTTCAATTTCTGTTCGGGCCGCATCGAGGGTCGCGAGCGGCTGCGACCTGCGGGCTGATCGAGCATCCTGGGACAGAGTCGTCCCAAGATCGGGCGCCCGATTTACGTTCCGTTTGCTTCTTGAAAGCACTTTCTTAAAGGCACGCTGCTAAACCTGACACATACGGTTTTTGTCTGGAGTTGCCGTATGCGAGCCGATCGGGATCCTAGTTCTGCGTATCCGGTCCCTGCCGGCTCTATTGTCTTCGGTGTTTGGCCGCATGCCGGGTTTACAGGTATTGCGTACCGGCTGGCCAGCTTCACCGCCCCGCGTTTCGGGGTGCTTGCCCTCGTGGCAGCCATGTTCTACTTCCTCTAGCGCTGATTGATTTCTGCCGCGGCGGCGGTTATTGATCGAAAAGGCCGTATGCAAGAGGGAGGGCCCGATGACGTTCATGTTCGAGCACCGTTCCCGTGGGCCTGTCTCCGCCCTGTGGCTCAAGCTGCAGGGCTGACCGGTACTGGTACGGACCTTCCCCTCTGTCTCCATTCTGGTTTGCCCTTCGTGGCGGTCCCCGACCGCCTCCCTACGGCAATGGCGCCTTCATGATGCGCGCACCAGTGAGACAATCCGATGGGCTCGATCAGCCTCCGCAATGCCGGCCTTGTGGCCACTGACACACTCTTTTCCAATCTCAATTTCGTCATCGGCGATGGCGACCGTGTAGGCCTTGTTGCCGGCAATGGCCGTGGCAAGACGACCCTGCTGCGCGCCATGGCCGGGCTGGGTGAACTGACCTCGGGCGACATCGTGCGCTCGCGCGGGCTCACCGTGGGCTATGTCGAGCAGGACATGCCGGCCGCTGCCATGAGCATGAGCCTCTACGAAGCCGTCCTCGCGGCGCTCCCGCCAGCCGAGCGGGAGACCGACAGCTGGCGCGTGGATGTGGTGCTCGACGAATTCGAGACGCCCGCCGCCATGCGCGATCGCAGGCTGGCTGAACTCAGCGGTGGCTGGCAGCGCATTGCGCTGATTGCCCGCTGCTGGGTGCTGCAGCCCGATGCGCTGCTGCTCGACGAGCCGACCAATCATCTCGACCTGGGCAAGCTGTTCCAGCTGGAAAGCTGGATCAACCAGGTGGCGCGCAACATGCCGGTGGTCATCGCCAGCCATGACCGCCAGTTCCTCGATGCCACGACCAATCGCACGCTGTTTCTGCGGCCCGAGGCCTCGCACTACTATGCGCTGCCCTACAGCAAGGCCCGGATCGCGCTGGCTGAGGCAGATGAGGCCGCCGAAGCCAGGCGCGAGAAGGACCTCAAGGAGGTCAGCCGGTTGCGCAAGCAGGCGGCCAAGCTCACCAATATCGGCATCAATTCGGGTAGCGACCTGCTGACGGTCAAGTCGAAATACCTGCGCGAGCGCGCCGAGAAGATCGAGAGCGCCGTGCTGTCCGTGCACAGGGAGCGGAGCGGGGAAATCCGGCTCGGCAATAGCGGTGCGCAGGCCAAGGTCATGCTGGCGATCGACAAGCTGGACGTCGTCAGCCCGGCCGGCGAGAAGCTGTTCAGGATCGACAAGCTGCATGTCTTCCAGGGCGATCGGGTCGTGCTGCTGGGGCGGAACGGGGTTGGCAAGTCGCAGTTTGTCGGGCTGCTGCATCGCGCCATGACTGGCGAAGCCGCCGACGGCATCCGCGTCAGCCCGCAGGTCGTGCCGGGCTATGTCGACCAGGCCATGAGTTTCCTGCCGGTGCGGGAGTCGCCGCTCGACTACATTGCCGGGCGCTTCGACCAAGGGGATCAGCGCAGCAAGAGCCTGCTGGCGGTGGCTGGCTTTGCCGTTGAAAAACAGGAGCGGCCAATTGCCGAACTGTCGTTTGGCCAGCGGGCGCGGCTGGGGCTTCTGGCGATCCGCCTGCAACGGCCCAACTTCTACCTGCTCGATGAACCCACCAACCATGTCGACATTGCCGGGCAGGAGCAATTGGAGCAGGAAATCGTGGCCCATGGCGCGACCTGCCTGCTGGTTTCGCACGATCGGAGCTTCGTTCGTGGCCTCGGCAGCCGTTATCTGCTGATCGAAAACCGCCGGCTGACCGAAATCGATAGTCCCGAGGCACACTTTGCCGACATGGCGCAGGATGGGCTGTGACGGGCGAAATCGTGTGCCCTGAGCATCTTAGATGCGAAGCATATCGGGAGTGCCGGAACTGACCCCAATAATGGCAAATCAGGCAGTCGTTTTTTGCCAGTAGATTGGGAGAAGTCCTTAACAACTGCGGCGTAATGCTGAGCGATGGGACAGGAACATATCGGATTAAGACCCCGTGTTTCAGAGTGCAGAGGACGGCTCTTCGCCGCAAAAATCACCATTCGACTGGCACGACGTGCGCTTCATCGGCGCAGTCGCGGGCCGGTACGCGCTTTCCGAACGCCCCACCGGCACTGACGGCAAGGTTGCCGTCTATGCCTGCCGCCTGTGTTCCATTTCGACGCGACAGATCGTCGTTGTCGGACCGGTGATCGGGCGCGAGGGCGAGACGGTTGCGGCCCATTTCGACGAGTTCGGCATGTTGCGCGGCAAGATCGCTCGCCGCCTGCCATCAGGCTTTGTGCTGGATCTGCAGCTTTCGGATGCCGAGCGCAACAAGCTGGGCGGCAAGATTGTCTGGCAGAAGAAGCGCGTGCATGAACAGGTGCCCGACAAGCGTGAACACAAGCGCATTCCGCCGCGCGATCCACGCACCGTCCTGACCCTGGCCGACGGCACGCAATTGCCCTGTTTCGTGATCGATGTGTCCCAGTCGGGCATTGCGGTCTCGGCCGAGATCTGGCCGCAGCTGGGCACGCCCATGGCCGTGGGCAAGCTGGTGGGGCGGGTGGTGCGCTATCTCGATGTCGGATTTGCGCTGCAGTTCATCCAGATCCAGGAACTGGAGCAACTGGAAATCCTGATGGCGCCGCCGGCGTCCTGACGCAGCGGCAATGCACCGACCAGAAAAAAGGGCCCCTTGCGGGGCCCTTTCGCATTCCGCTCGGCAGCTTAGGCCGAGTAGTACATTTCGTATTCGACCGGGTGCGGGGTCTGCTCGAACTTGACCACTTCGGCCATCTTCAGCTCGATATAGCTGTCGATCTGGTCATTGTCGAAGACGCCGCCGGCGAGCAGGAATTCGCGATCCTGGTCGAGGCTGTTGAGGGCCTCGCGGAGCGAGCCGCAGACATGGGGGATCTGCATCAATTCCTGGCGCGGCAGCTCATAGAGATCCTTGTCCATCGGGTCGCCGGGGTGGATCTTGTTCTTGATGCCGTCGAGGCCGGCCATCAGCATGGCCGAGAAGGCCAGGTAGGGGTTGGCCAGCGGATCGGGGAAGCGGATCTCGATGCGCTTGGACTTCGGCGACTGGCCGAAGGGGATACGGCAGGAAGCCGAGCGGTTGCGGGCCGAATAGGCCAGCAGCACGGGAGCCTCGAAGCCGGGGACCAGGCGCTTGTAGCTGTTGGTCGTGGGGTTGGTGAAGGCGTTGATCGCCTTGGCATGCTTGATGATGCCGCCGATGTAGTAGAGCGCTTCCATCGACAGGCCAGCATACTGGTCGCCGGCGAACAGCGGCTTGCCGTCCTTCCAGATCGACTGGTGGCAATGCATGCCCGAGCCATTGTCGCCAAAGACGGGCTTGGGCATGAAGGTCACGGTCTTGCCATAGGCATTGGCGACCTGGTGGATGACATACTTGTAGATCTGCACGTCATCGGCAGCCTTGATCATCGGCGCGAACTTCATGCCGAGTTCGTGCTGGGCCGAGGCCACTTCGTGATGGTGCTTCTCGACCACGACGCCCATGTCGGCCATGGCGGCGAGCATTTCGCCGCGGATGTCCTGGGCGCTGTCCATCGGCGGTACCGGGAAATAGCCCTTCTTGAGACCGATATGATGGCCGCTATTGCCGGCTTCATAGGCGGTGTCGTTGTTGGACGGCAGTTCCGGGTGGTCGACCTCGAAGCCAACCTTGTAGGGCGTGTTGGAATAGCGCACGTCGTCGAACATGAAGAATTCGGGCTCGGCGCCGAAAACGACCGTGTCGCCGATGCCCGAGGCCTGGAGGAAGGCTTCGGCCTTCTTGGCCGTGGTGCGCGGATCGCGGCTATAGGGCTGGTAGGTGAGGGGCTCGAGAATGTCGCAGTTCACCACCAGGGTGGATGCGCCGAAGAAGGGGTCCAGGTAGGACGAATCCGGATCGGGCATCAGCACCATGTCGGACTCGTTGATGGCCTTCCAGCCACCGATCGAAGAGCCGTCGAACATGGTGCCTTCTTCGAACAGGTCCTCGTCGACGATCGAAACGTCGAGCGTGACGTGCTGCAGCTTGCCGCGCGGGTCAGTGAAGCGCAGGTCAAGATACTTGATGTTCTCTTCTTTGATCCGCTTGAGAAGGTCGGCTGCGGTGGTCATTAGATGTCCCCTGTTAGGTCGGAATAGTGTGGGTTGTCGTCACGGTGAGCCGCGCTGTGGGAATATCCCTAAAGCGCGTCGTCGCCGAATTCGCCCGTACGGATACGGATTGCCTGCTCGATCGAGTAGACGAAGATCTTGCCGTCGCCGATGCGCCCGGTCTGGGCAGCGTTGCGGATGGCTTCGATTGCCTTTTCGGCGAGTTCGTCGGGGCATACGACCTCGACCTTCACCTTGGGCAGGAAGTCCACCACATATTCGGCGCCGCGATAGAGTTCGGTATGGCCCTTCTGGCGGCCGAAGCCCTTGGCTTCGGTGACGGTGATGCCCTGCAGGCCTACTTCCTGCAGCGCTTCCTTGACCTCGTCGAGCTTGAACGGCTTTACGATAGCCTCGATTTTTTTCATTTAAGCCTCCAGGTGCTGCAAACGGCCGATAGTGCCAACCCGTATGCACGGGCTGTGCCACGCTGCCAGTTCGACAAAAACATCAGCCTGATCATACACTTACCCCATAGCACTGATGCAGATTGCGGCAGTCACCAGGAGTGGCATGATCAAAGCTTGATCATATTGCACATTAATTGTGCATGTCACCATGCGGAGAGCCGTATGGCCCTTTGCGGATGCTGTCGGCGGGTTGATATCGTGTTGCCCTTAGCCATTCCCGGCAAAAGGCCCAGCTAGGCTTTGACGGGCTTTCCTTTCTCATATAGATGCAACGCCAACCCGGCCAACGGGTCCTTTTTGCGGGTGTGGCGGAACTGGTAGACGCACTGGATTTAGGTTCCAGCGCCGCAAGGCGTGGAGGTTCGAGTCCTCTCACCCGCACCAGTCAGGGACCAGGCCCTAAGATCAATGAATACGGGATTGAACCGAATGCAGGTTACCGAAACCCTCAATGAAGGCCTGAAGCGCAAGTTGAGCGTTACCATTCCGGCCGCCGACCTCAATTCGCGTCTGGATGTGAAGCTCGAGGAGCTCAAGGGTCAGGCCAACATCAAGGGCTTCCGTCCCGGCAAGGTGCCGCTGTCGCACATCAAGAAGATGTTCGGCCGTTCGGCCATGTCCGAAGTGATGACCGACGCGATCAATTCGACCGTGTCCGACACGCTCGACGAGCGCAAGGAACGCGCTGCTGCCCAGCCCAAGGTCGACCTTCCCGACGATCAGGCCGTCATCAACGAAGTGCTGGACGGCAAGGCCGACCTGGCCTTCGAAGTCGAATACGAAGTGCTGCCGCCCGTCACGCTGATGAAGCTGGACGGCATCAAGCTCGACCGTCCGGTGATCGACATCACCGATGACGAAGTCACCGCCGAAGTGAACCGCGTCTTCGCGCAGAACCGCGGCTATACCGACAAGGGCGAGGATGCCGTTGTCGAGACCGGCGACCGGCTCGGCCTCAGCTTCGTCGGCAAGATCGACGGCAAGCCCTTCGATGGCGGCACGTCAGATCACGCCCACCTCACGGTTGGCGCCGGCGAATTCATCCCCGGCTTCGAAGAGCAGCTGGTCGGCATGAAGAAGGGCGAGACGCGCGAGATCGACGTCACCTTCCCCAAGGACTACCAGAGCGAAGAACTGGCCGGCAAGAAGGCCCAGTTCGAAGTGAGCATCCTCCATGTCGATGGCCCCAACCAGGGTGAGCTCGACGACGAATTCGCCAAGCGCCTCGGCGTCGAGGACGTTGCTGCCCTGCGCGAAGCCGTCAAGGCGCAGATGGAAGCCGCTCTCGCCACCATGAGCCGCCAGCACGTCAAGCGCCAGATTCTCGATGCGCTTGATGAAGGCCACAAGTTCGACGTGCCGGCCCAGTTGGTCGACGCCGAGTTCAACACGATCTGGCAGCGCGTCGAGCACGAAGTGCAGAGCCATGGCCGTTCCTTCGAGGATGAAGGCACGACCGAGGAAGAAGCCCGCGCGCAGTACCGCAAGATTGCCGAGCGCCGCGTGCGCCTGGGTCTGGTGGTCGCCGAAATCGGCAACCAGAACGAAGTGAACGTGACCGAGGAAGAGCACCAGCAGGCGCTGATCGCCGAAGTGCGCCGCTTCCCCGGCCAGGAGCAGCAGGTCTACGACTATTACCGCAAGAACCCGCAGGCTCTTGCCGGTCTGCGCGCTCCGGTGTTCGAGAACAAGGTCGTCGACTTCCTGGCCGACAAGGGCGAGGTCACTGACAAGAAGATGACCCGCGAAGAACTTGCCAAGCTGATCCAAGCCGACGAGGACGAGGTCCCCGACGAGCACCACCACTAGGCTTTACGCCTGGCCGGAAGGAGAGATCGCTCCGGTGGAGCGATTTCTGCTCAATGGCAGATTTTCAGAGCCGCCCAGAAATGGGCGGCTTTTTGTTTGCAGGATCGGTTCAATCCGTGAAGAGTTCGCCATGACCAGTGCTCAAGCCGACATTCTTTTGACCCCCTCCCAGATGGGCGAGGCCGACCGCCGCGCCGTCGAAGCCGGGGTCCGGTCGCTCAAGCTGATGGAGGCGGCGGGCAAGGCGGTCGCCGAGGCGGTGATGGAGCGCTATTACCAGCGCTCGGTGCTGGTCCTGTGCGGACCCGGCAACAATGGCGGCGATGGGTTCGTCGTGGCCCGGCTGCTCAAGCAGAAGGGCTGGCCCGTCCAGCTTCGGCTGATCGGCGAGCGTAGTGTCCTCAAGGGCGATGCGGCGCAGATGGCCGAGCAATGGACCGGCCGGCTGGCGCCCCCTACGGCAGAAGATTTCGAAGCCGCTGACCTGGTGATCGACGCGCTGCTGGGGGCGGGGCTCGACCGCGACACCGAGGGGACCTTTGCCGAGGCGATCGTGGCCATCAATGACAGTGGCAGGCCGGTGGTCAGCGTCGATATGCCCAGCGGCATCGACGGCGCCACGGGCGCCGCACGCGGGCAGGCAATCGTGGCCGACATGACGGTGACCTTCTTCCGTCTCAAGCCCGGGCATCTGCTGCAACCCGGCCGTGACCATTGCGGCGAGGTGGTGCTGGCCGATATCGGCATTCCGGAATCGGTGCTTGAGCCTATTGGTGCAAAAGCCTGGCAGAACACGCCGAACCTGTGGTTGCTGCCGGAGGCCAGCAATGAGGGCAACAAGTTCGATCGCGGCCACTGCGTCGTCGTTTCCGGCGGTCCCTTGCAGACTGGCGCGGCGCGGCTTGCCGCCATGGCTGCCTTTCGCGTTGGCGCGGGCGTCGTCTCGCTGGCGGGATCGGAGCAGGCATTGCTGGTGCATGCCGCCCATGTCACGTCCATCATGCTCAAGCCTGCCGCGGGTGCACACGCCCTCGCGGAGCTGCTGGCGGACAAGCGGATGAATGCCGTGGTGATCGGCCCTGCCGCCGGCCAGGGCGAAGAGACGCGCAATAACGTCCTCGCCGTGCTCGAATCGGGCGCGGCAAGCGTGCTCGACGCCGATGCGCTGACCAGCTTTGCCGATGATCCGCAGGCGCTGTTCTCCGCCATCAAGGCGCAGTCCCGCCCGGTCGTGCTGACCCCGCATGAGGGTGAGTTCCGCCGCCTGTTCGGCACACCCGATGGCGGCAAGCTGGAGCGCGCCCGTATCGCCGCCGAGCGGTCCGGCGCGGTGGTCATCCTCAAGGGCAGCGACACGGTGATCGTGGCGCCCGACGGCCGGGCTGCCATCAACGCCAATGCGCCCGCCTGGCTGGGCACGGCCGGTGCCGGCGATGTGCTCGCCGGCATGGTGGCAGGGCTGATGGGGCAGGGCATGGCCGGCTGGGACGCCGCCTGTGCCGGCGTCTGGATCCACGCCGAGGCCGCCAACAGGTTTGGCGGGCCGGGCCTGATCAGCGAGGACCTGCCGTTGATGGTCCCCGGCGTGCTGGCGAGCCTTTAGCTAGCGCCAACTCACCATCAGATTTTCCAGGCCGTGGAAGTGATACACGTTGTTGTATCGCGGCTCCTCCGCCAACCTGAGCCGCGGCAGCCGCTTGAACAACTCGCTGAAGGCCACCTGCAGTTCGATCCGCGCCAGCGGTGCGCCGATGCAGAAATGGATGCCGGCGCCGAAGCTGACATTGGCCCCATCCTTGCGGAATGGATCGAAGCTATTGGCATTGGCAAAGCGGCTGGGGTCACGGTTGGCAGCGCCCAGCATCATGCCCATGACGTCACCCTTGCGGAAGGTGATGCCCTCGAATTCGAGGTCTTCCAGCGCATAGCGGGTGAACATATGCAGCGGCGCGTCGAAGCGCAGGCACTCTTCCACCGTGGCCTCAGTCTGGGCGTCGCTGGAGAAAAGCGTAACCGGATCGATACCGCTTTCCAGGATCGACTTGACCCCGTTGCCGGTGGTGTGGACCGTCGCCTCATGCCCGGCGTTGAGCAGCAGGATGGCGGTGGACATGACTTCCTCGTCGCTCAGCCGGTCGCCATCGCGGTCGGAGGTCAGCATGTGGCTCAGCAGGTCCTTGGTCGGCCGCTTGCGCCGCTCGGCGATGGCTTCGGCGACGAAATCCATGAAGTCCTGGGAAGCCTGGTTCGCGTCGAGCTCGGTCGCGTGGCTCACGCCGAACATGTACATCTGCACCATCCGGTTGGACCAGTTGAGCAGGCTGGGGGCGCTTTCGGCCGGCAGGCCGATCATCTCGGCGATGACGATGGCGGGGATCGGGGCGGCAAATGCCCGGATGAGGTCGACGCTGTCCTCGCCCTCGAAGCCGTCGATCATCTCATTGGCGAGCTTGATGATGCGTGGGCGCAATTGCTCGACATGGCGCGAGACGAAGGCGCGGTTGACCAGGGTGCGGAGGCGCGTATGGGCGGGCGGCTCCAGGTTGAGCAGCGAATATTTCTCGGTGAGGTCGAAGGCGGAGGTGTGTGGCTTGGGCTCGGGCATGCCCAGTTCCTCGCGCGTCGCCACATGCAGGATTTCGCGTCCGAAGCGCTTGTCGCGGAGCAGGGCGCTGACCTGCTTGAAGCCGGCAAAGCACCAATGGCCGTACTGGTCCCAGAAGAAGGAGGGATTGGTCGCGTGCAACTGGTCGTAGAAGGCGTAGGGGTTCTGGTAGAAGGCCGGGTCCTGCGGCTCGGCGCTGGCACGGCGATGGGCGGGAACGTCGGTGATCGGCTTGAGCTGAGTGATGGCGGCCATGATTGTCCGGAGCGATGGTTCTCAGCCACAATAGGCAAGCGCCGGCGGCTTGCAAATGCGGCGGATCATCCGCTGGAAAAAAGCTGCAGGGAAATAGTCGAGCCCGTGAGAAACCGTTCGTCGGGGTGGTGTTCAACCAAGGAGACCGAAGATGAAATTCCTCTGCCTTGCCTATTTTGGCCCCGATGCCTTTGCCGGGCTCAGCCCCGAAGAGATGCGCGCGGTCGATGATGCGACGATCGAGCATGATCACAAGCTGCGCCGGTCGGGCCACCTGCTGTTTGCCTCCCCGCTGACCGATGTTGCGGCGGGCCGGACGATCGACCGGCGGCGCTTGCGAGCGTCGGTGACTGATGGTCCGTTTACAGAGAGCAAGGAGGTCGTCGGGGGCTTTATCCTCGTGGAGGCGCGCGATCTCGAGGAAGCCGCCGCCCTGTTCGACGACGATCCCATCGCCGCCCACTGCCGCCTCGAAATCCGGCCGGTGGTCGAGGAGCACCGGCACAGCGCGACCGGCGAAGCGAGGCCTGAATTCCGCCTGACCTAGACCCGCCGGACCATTGTCCGGGTGGGCAGGCGCTGCCCGGACAAAATCGCGCGAAAGGACTTGATCGCGCAAAAGGACTTGGCAAGTCTGGCCCGATGATGTCTTGAAGGCAGCAGAACCGACTGAGGATTGCAGACCGTGAGCGACCTGACCCTGAACCAGGCCATCGACAACATCTACGCGTCGATCAAGAACGACAACGAGGAGCTTGACGCCCATATCGCGGCTCTCAAGGCAGCCATGGCCCGCGAAGGCGCCAAGGAAGCCGTGTTCGAGCCGTCCAAGCTGGCGCAGTCCAATCGCCAGGGCCGCAAGATCATGCAGTCCTACTTCAAGAAGAAGGGCGTTGCGGTCAGCTTCTCCGCCTAGCGGCGTTCACCTTGCCGTCACATCGAACAGAAGCGCTATTGAAGCCTGCCGCAATGCCGCCTATCTGTGGCTTTACCGCCCGTTAAGGCGGTGTGGTCTGCTATCGACGGCAGCACCGAATCGAATTCGGCACGATCCTCGGACCCCTGATATCGCACTTCGGGAGGGATCGTGTTTCACTCCAAGCAATGCTGGCCAGGTCCTCGTTAAGGCACAGCAAAGGGGCATTACATGCGGGATCCGCACGAGACGTATATGAACACCCTCGTTCCCATGGTGGTCGAGCAGTCCAACCGTGGCGAGCGCGCCTTCGACATCTATTCGCGCCTGCTGCGCGAGCGCATCATCTTCGTGACTGGTGTGGTCGAGGACAATATGGCGAGCCTGATCGTGGCCCAGCTGCTGTTCCTCGAATCAGAGAATCCAAAAAAGGAAATTTCGCTCTATATCAACTCGCCCGGTGGCGTGGTGACGGCGGGACTTTCCATCTACGACACCATGCAGTTCATCCGTGCACCGGTGGCCACCATGGTCATGGGGCAGGCTGCGTCCATGGGTTCGCTGCTGCTCGCTGCCGGCGAGGCCGGCATGCGCACGGCGCTGCCCAATGCCCGCGTCATGGTGCACCAGCCGTCCGGCGGCTTCCAGGGTCAGGTAACCGACATCCTGATTCATGCCAAGGAAGTCGAGGGCTTGAAGCGTCGTCTTAATCAGATTTATGAGAAGCATACCGGCCGCACCTACGAGGAAATCGAGAACGCCCTCGAGCGCGATCGCTTCCTTTCGCCCGAGGAAGCCAAGACCTTTGGCCTCATCGACAATGTCTGGGACAAGCGCGTCGTGCCGGAGACCGAGGCCTGATCCGGCCCGTTAATCACAATGCCGATGCGCCGTGGACTGTGATCCAGACGCAATTGCACCAAGCCGGATCGGTCTTTAGGATCGGTTCGGCTTAGACTTTATTTAGGCTGGAGCGTTAACCTCACCGTTGACGCTTGGTTTTGGGGGCGCTCTGGCCCCCGGGAGTGACTGGATGTCCAAAGAGACAACGAACGGCGAAACCTCCAAGAACACGCTTTACTGCTCGTTCTGCGGGAAATCCCAGCATGAGGTTCGCAAGCTGATCGCCGGCCCGACCGTGTTCATCTGTGATGAATGTGTCGAGCTGTGCATGGACATCATCCGCGAAGAGAACAAGACCTCGATGGTCAAGTCCTCCGATGGCGTGCCGACACCTGCAGACATCTGCAAGGTGCTGGACGACTATGTCATTGGCCAGTTCCGCGCCAAGCGCGTGCTCTCCGTGGCTGTCCACAACCACTACAAGCGCCTGCACCACTCGTCCAAGAACCAGGATATCGAGCTTTCCAAGTCGAACATCCTGCTGATCGGCCCCACTGGCTCGGGCAAGACGCTGCTGGCCCAGACGCTGGCCCGTATTCTCGACGTGCCCTTCACCATGGCCGATGCGACCACGCTGACCGAAGCCGGCTATGTCGGCGAGGACGTGGAAAACATCATCCTCAAGCTGCTCCAGGCTGCAGACTACAATGTCGAGAAGGCCCAGCGCGGCATCGTCTATATCGACGAGGTCGACAAGATCTCCCGCAAGTCCGACAACCCGTCCATCACCCGCGACGTGTCGGGCGAGGGCGTGCAGCAGGCCCTGCTCAAGATCATGGAAGGCACCGTGGCTTCGGTTCCGCCCCAGGGTGGCCGCAAGCATCCGCAGCAGGAATTCCTGCAGGTGGACACGACCAATATCCTGTTCATCTGCGGCGGCGCCTTTGCCGGTCTGGAAAAGATCATCTCGGCCCGCGGCGAAGGCTCGGGCATCGGCTTCTCGGCCACCGTCAAGGACCCGAACGACCGTCGCGTCGGCCAGATCCTTGCGGACGTGGCTCCGGAAGACCTGGTGCGTTTCGGCCTGATCCCGGAATTCATCGGCCGCCTGCCGGTGCTGGCGACGCTCGAAGACCTCGACATTGCTGCCCTGATCGAAATCCTGACCGCCCCCAAGAACGCCCTGGTGCGCCAGTACCAGCGCCTGTTCCAGATGGAAGAGGTCGAGCTGACCTTCCACGAGGACGCTCTCAAGGCGATCGCCGAGAAGGCCATCGAGCGCAAGACCGGCGCCCGCGGCCTCCGCTCGATCATGGAAGCCATCCTGCTCGACACCATGTACGACCTCCCCTCGCTCGAGGGCGTCGAAGAGGTGGTGATCTCGGAAGAAGTGGTGAAGGGCAAGGACGTCCGTCCGCTCTACATCTACTCCGAACGCAAGAAGGACGACGCGCCCGCCACGGCGTGACCGGTCTGCCATTGAATTGAAAACGCCGGGCCTCGAGCCCGGCGTTTTTTGTTTGGAGGCCTAGGCCGCCACCTGCGGCACGGGCCCGACATAGACCGACATCGGCCGGATCAGCCGCCCCTCCACCGCCTGCTCCCGTGCATGCGCAATCCAGCCTGCCACCCGCCCCATGGCGAATACGCAGGTGAATGCCTCGCGCGGGAAGCCCAGCGCTTCCAGCAGCAGCGCCGTATAGAACTCCACATTGGTATCGAGCGGCCGGTCCGGCTTCCTCTGCTTGAGCAGCTCCAGTGCCGCCGCTTCCACGGCCTCCGCCAGCGCCAGCCGTCGCGGCTCGATCGCGCCCGAGCCCGCCAGCATCCGCACCGCCCCCTTGAGCGCATCGGCGCGTGGATCACGCACGCGATAGACCCGGTGCCCGAACCCCATCAGCCGTTCGCCCCTTGCCAGCGCATTCTCCAGCCACTGCGGCGCATTCTCCGGCGCCGCTACGTCATCGAGCATGTCCAGAACCGGCCCCGGCGCCCCGCCATGCAGCGGCCCCTTGAGTGCACTGAGTGCCGCCAGCACGGACGAGGTCAGCCCCGCCTGCGTCGACGCCACCACCCGAGCAGCAAAGGTCGAGGCGTTCAGTCCATGATCCGCCACCGTCACCAGGTAGCGGTTGAGCGTCTGCGCCTGCTCGCTGCTCGGCATAGGCCCGTGCAGCATCCGCAACGTATCCACTGCATGGTCCAGCCCCGGTTCAGGCGGCACGGGTGCCAGCCCTTTGCCCAGCCGCAGCAATGCCGTGCAGAACACTGCCGGCGCCGCCACCAGCCGCAGCGCCGTCGCCAGGTCATCCCCGTCACCCAGTCGCGCCAGCAGCGCCCGCATGCCCTCCACCGGCGGCATCGCCACCACCGCCGCGTCCGCTTGCATCTCCGCGAACACCGCGCTGCGCGCTTCTCCGAGCGCGCGGCCGATAGCGCCCCCGTCCGGAAAGAACCCCTCGAACAGCAGCCCCACCACGTCCTCGAACCGGCTCTCGACCACCAGCTTGTCCAGCGACACACCACGCACGATCAGCCGCCCGTTCCTGCCGTCGACATCCGACAGCACGGTTTCGGCCGCAACGACATCTTCGAGACCTGACGTCATTTCGTCTCTCCTGTGTTTGTTGTCGGCAGGGTAGGCGTGCTAACATTGACGTCAATCTTGAGCCTTGGGATCAATGTCATGGACTGGCTGACTGCGGCCGAAGCCCTGGCCATTCTGGGCATCCAGCCCCAGACGCTTTATGCCAATGTCAGCCGCGGCCGCATCAAGGCCCGCCCGGACCCGGCCGACAGCCGCAGGAGTCTTTATCGCGGCGAGGATGTGCGCCGCCTGGCGCAGCGCGCAGGCGGGCGCCGCAAGCAGGAGGCGGTCGCTACCGAAGCCATGCATTGGGGCCAGCCCGTGCTCCGCACCGCCATTTCCACCGTGCAGGCTGGCCGGCTCCTCTATCGCGGCGACGACGCCTGCACGCTCGCGCGCACCGCCACCCTTGAGGAAACCGCAGCCCTGCTCTGGCAGGCGTCGCTCTCGCTTCCGGAGGTTCCCGCGGCCGGGCAGGGGCTCACTGGCGCCTTTGCCGCCCTCGCGGCCGCAGCCGCCACCGCACCCCCGGCGCTTCGCTCTGCCTCCGCACTGGTACCGCAGGCCAATGCCGTCCTCGCAACCATCGCCCGCGCCCTCACCGCCGGACCGGTAGGCGATCCGCTACATGTGCGCCTCGCCTCGGGCTGGAACCGGCCTGATGCTGCCGACAGCCTCCGCCACGCCTTGGTGCTGCTGGCCGATCATGAGCTCAACACCTCCACCTTCGCTGCGCGCGTTGCCGTTTCCACCGGTGCCTCGCTCTGGTCCGGCGCCCTGGCAGGTCTAGCCACCCTGCGCGGTCCGCGCCATGGCCTGGCTTCTCCCGAGGTCGCCGCGCTGGCGCATGATGTCGGGCACCACGCCGATCCCGAAGCCAGCCTGCGCGAGTGGCTCGGGGAAGGGCGCTACCTGCCCGGCATGGGGCACCCGCTCTATCCCGATGGAGACCCGCGCTGCGCTTCATTGCTGGCCAGCTTCGAGCTCCCCCAGCCCTTCGCGCACTATGTCGTGGCCGCCCGTGCGCTCAGCGGCGAGGAGCCCAATATCGACTTCGCCCTTGCCGCCCTGGCGGCGCGCTTCGATCTGCCCGGCGACGCCGGCATGAGCATCTTTGCCCTTGGTCGCGCCACGGGCTGGCTCGCCCACATGATGGAACAGGTGCTCTCGGGCGAACAGATTCGTCCCCGCGCCCGCTATGTCGGGCCAAGCTGAACTCGACCGGCCCGGCGTTCACGCGTCTGGTCGTCACCGCATCCATATCCATCTCGCAGCCAAGGCACATTGGTGTTCCCGGGAGAGTTCGCATATCTCCTGTGCGTTCCGGTAACGGGGGTAACAAAACCGCGAAGATTGACTTGCGGGAGCTGCAGGCCACCCTATTTATTAACGGGAATCGGCACAGCCTTCGTGCTGCAGCTGTCTATACGGGCGCGCTCCTTCTCCTTCCCCCGCGCGCCCCGGAAAGGATACGAGATGACGGACGTCACCCCCGCCACTGGCGATACGAGCCGGGACCGGGTTTACCCAGTTCTTCCCCTGCGTGATATCGTCGTTTTCCCCGGCATGATCGTGCCGCTCTTCGTGGGCCGCGAAAAGTCGGTCAAGGCGCTTGAAGAAGTCATGCGCGACGACAAGCACATCCTCGTCGTGACCCAGAAGAATGCCCAGGACGACGACCCGGCACCGGACCAGATCTATGCCACCGGCACGATCGCGACGGTGTTGCAGTTGCTGAAGCTTCCGGACGGCACCGTCAAGGTGCTGGTCGAGGGCCTGCATCGCGCAACGATCGACCAGTATCTGCAGACCGTCGACTATTTCGAGGCCGAGGCCTCCATTCTTCCCGAACCCGAGGAAGACGCGACTGAGCTTGAGGCGCTGTCGCGTTCGGCCGCCAACGAGTTCGAGAACTATGTAAAGCTCAACAAGAAGATTTCGGCCGAAGTGGTCGCTGCCGTCGGGCAGATCGAGAACCATTCCAAGCTCGCCGACACCATTGCCAGCCACCTGGTCATCAAGATCAACGAGAAGGAAGACCTGCTCTCGACCCTTTCGGTCGCCGAGCGTTTCCAGAAGATCCTTGGCCTGATGGAGGGCGAGATCGGTGTGCTGCAGGTGGAGAAGCGCATCCGCAGCCGCGTCAAGCGGCAGATGGAAAAGACCCAGCGCGAGTACTACCTCAACGAGCAGATGAAGGCGATCCAGAAGGAACTGGGCGACGGCGAAGAGGGCTCCAACGAGATCGCCGAGATCGAGGAGCGCATCGCCAAGACCAAGCTTTCCAAGGAAGCCAAGCTCAAGGCCGAGGCCGAGCTCAAGAAGCTCAAGTCGATGAGCCCGATGTCGGCTGAAGCGACTGTGGTCCGTAACTATCTCGATACGCTTCTGGGCCTGCCCTGGGGCAAGAAGAGCAAGGTCAAGCGCGACCTGGTCCTGGCCGAAAAGGTCCTGGACGAGGATCACTATGGCCTGGAAAAGGTCAAGGAACGCATCCTGGAATATCTGGCGGTGCAGGGCCGGACCGGTTCGCTCAAGGGCCCGATCCTCTGCCTTGTCGGCCCTCCGGGTGTCGGCAAGACCTCGCTGGGCAAGTCGATCGCCAAGGCGACCGGTCGCGAATTCGTGCGCATGGCCCTTGGTGGCGTGCGTGACGAGGCCGAGATCCGCGGTCACCGCCGCACCTATATCGGCTCCATGCCCGGCAAGGTCATCCAGTCGCTCAAGAAGGTCGGCAAGTCCAATCCGCTCTTCCTGCTCGACGAGATCGACAAGATGGGCCAGGACTTCCGTGGCGATCCCAGTTCGGCACTGCTCGAAGTGCTCGATCCGGAGCAGAACCACACGTTTGCCGATCACTATCTCGAGGTTGATTATGACCTGAGCGACGTGATGTTCGTGACCACCTCGAACACGCTCAACATTCCCGGCCCGCTGATGGACCGCATGGAGATCATTCGCCTGTCCGGCTATACCGAGCAGGAGAAGCACGCGATCGCCAAGCAGCACCTGATCCCGGAAACGCTGAAGGAAAACGGGCTTGCCCATGGCGAGTTCGAACTCAGCGACGAGATGCTGACCGCCTTGATCCAGCGCTACACCCGTGAAGCGGGCGTGCGTAACCTCAAGCGCGAAATCGGCAAGCTGATGCGCAAGGCCGTGACCGAGATCGTCAAGACCAAGGTCAAGAAGATCGTCATCGACGAGGAGAGGCTCACCAAGTATCTCGGCGCCGATATCTACAAGCACGGCGAGATCGAAGCCGAAGCGCAGGTCGGCCTGGTGACGGGCCTCGCCTGGACCTCCGTGGGCGGCGAGTTGCTGACTATCGAAGGCGTGATGACGCCGGGCAAGGGCCGCATGACCGTGACCGGCAACATCAAGGAAGTGATGAAGGAATCGCTGACCGCGGCGACCGCCTATGTGCGCTCGCGTTCGATCGATTTCGGCATCAAGCCGCCGATGTTCGACACGCGTGACATCCACGTCCACCTGCCCGAAGGCGCCACCCCCAAGGATGGCCCGTCGGCCGGTATCGGCCTCGCGACCGCCATCGTTTCGGTCATGACCGGCATTGCCGTGCGCAATGATGTCGCCATGACCGGCGAGATCACGCTGCGGGGCAGGGTGCTGCCCATCGGCGGCCTCAAGGAGAAGCTGCTTGCAGCGCTCCGTGGCGGCATCAAGACGGTGCTGATCCCCGAGGAGAATGTCCGCGATCTCGCCGAGATCCCGGATATCGTCAAGGAAGGCATGGAGATCATTCCGGTTTCCCGCATGGACCAGGTGATCGAACATGCCCTGGTCAGCAAGCCCGAGCCGATCGAGTGGAACTTCGACGACGCCGCGGCCGCCGCTGCTGCGGCCAAGGCAGAAACGCCAGCCGACGACACCACCACCGGCCTGCCGCACTAAGCCAAGTTATGTTGTGAATGAGAAACGGCGGTCCGAGGGGACCGCCGTTTCTGTTTGCGCATTCCAGGTTCCTGTGCCGATCGCATCGGCGCTGCTGTCGAATTCTGTCAGCACCATCCGTCATAAGGGAGACGGCCTTGTAACAGGTCTGTGAACATCTTACCTGCTCTCCCGGTGGCGAGCGAACAGGAGCATTCCGTGAACAAGGCCCTTGTCGTCATTCTCGCCGCCGTCACGCTGGATGCCGTCGGCATCGGGCTGATCTTTCCCATCCTGCCGGCGCTGCTGCGCGACGTGGGCCACACCACCGAAGTGGCGACGCTGCTCGGCGTGATGCTTGCGCTCTATTCGGCCTGCCAGTTCCTGTTCTCACCCATTCTGGGTGTGCTCAGCGACCGCTTCGGCCGCCGGCCGGTGCTGCTGCTGTCGCTCGCGGGCGCTGCCATCGACTACCTGATCATGGCGTTCGCGCCCCAGCTCTGGATGCTGGTGCTGGGCCGCGCCATTTCCGGGATTACCAGCGCCAATATGGCGGTGGCCACGGCCTATATCACCGACATTTCCACCGAGGAGGAGCGGGCCAGGCGGTTCGGCCTGTTCCACGCCATGTTCGGCATCGGCTTCATCATCGGGCCGGTGCTGGGCGGCATATTGGGGGATTTCTGGGTGCGGGCGCCTTTCATCGCGGCGGCCCTGCTCAATGCGGTCAATTTCGCCCTGGCGCTGTTCGTGCTGCCGGAGTCGCGGGCGGGCCAGAAGGGCGCCAGCTTTACCTGGGACACGCTCAATCCCTTCAAGCCACTCAAGTGGGCACTGACCTTCAGCGCGCTGATTCCGATGATGGCGATCTTCGTCATCATGAATTTCGTCGGCACCATGTATGGCACGATCTGGGCCATGTTCGGTGAGGACAGCTTCCAGTGGAGCGGCATGATGATCGGGCTGTCCCTGGGTGCCTTCGGGGTCTTCCATGCCGGCGCGCAGGCCTTCCTGACCGGGCCCGCCGTGGCGCGTCTGGGAGAACGATGGGCGCTGATCGTCGGCATGGGCTGCGAACTCACGGCCCTGGTCATACTGGGATTTGCCACCCAGGGCTGGATTCTCTTCGCACTGGCACCGCTGTTTGCGCTCGGCGGCATCGGCATGCCGGCGCTGCAATCGCTGACCACGACCCAGGTCGGTCCGGACAAGCAGGGGCAGCTGCAGGGCGTGCTGGCCAGTCTGGTCAGCCTTGCCTCGGTCTTTGGGCCGGTGTTCTTCAGTCTGGTCTATTTTGCTGCGCGGGGCACGTGGCCGGGGCTGATCTGGATCGTCGGTGCGGCAATCTATCTGCTGGCCTTGCCGCTCATGCTGGGCATCAGGAGACGGGCATCCCTGGTACCGGAAGGCGCCGAATAGGCCCTCCCATTGCAGGAAAGCCCGGAAAACCGGCGAAAACCGATATATCCGTCTTGCGGGACCAGTTATTCCGGTCCATTAACAGCTTTGCACCGTCCGGCCTCGTAGAACCCCGGAAATCCTTGCGTTTCGCATAGAATCGACCAAGGGTTGCCGCGTTTTAGGCTTCGCCAGCGAGGGCGGGCAAATCCACTGTGAGGAAACGCTATGAACAAGAACGATCTGGTTGGCGTCGTCGCCGACAAAGCGACGATCACCAAGGCACAGGCCGCTGAAGCGGTTGACGCAGTGTTCGAGGCCATCACCAGCTCCCTGAAGGCTGGCGAAGAAGTCCGCCTCGTCGGCTTCGGCACCTTTGCCGTCTCGGCGCGTAAGGCATCCACGGGCCGCAACCCGGCCACCGGCGCCGAAATCCAGATCCCGGCCTCCAACCAGGCCAAGTTCAAGCCCGGCAAGGGCCTGAAGGACGCGATCAACTAAGATCGCTCCAGGATCGCAGACGATCGGCCCCGTGCGCTTCGCGCCGGGGCCATTTCTTTTTTTGCCGGTTGACGATGGCGGGCAGGGGCCCTAATCAGGGCCACCTTGCAGGCCCATTCGGCCGAAGGGCGATTAGCTCAGTTGGTAGAGCGCCTCGTTTACACCGAGGATGTCGGCG
>JADKLW010000077.1_pt1 | contig 63219 bp, 62 predicted proteins | sample 8641881 | NCBI WGS metagenome assembly JADKLW01 (sample SAMN16272185, study PRJNA661076) | feces metagenome | isolation source: fecal sample from diarrhoea affected cattle B | host: Bos taurus | place: South Africa: Lokaleng Village, Mahikeng | collected 2019-09
CCAGTGATTGGTCATGGCTCCACGGCCAAACGTCGGGGCAAGACCTGCCACCGTCGGGCCGTGTCAGACACGTGCTTGGTTATCGAGCGCCAGCAGACCCCATGAACGGGCTACCTTATGTGTGACATAACCGGCTTCGTTGCTGGAAGCAGAAGCTGCCAACATGCCGGTGGTGAGCCAACGGTTAACCGTTTGGCCCTTTTCATTCTTTTCAACGAAGTTGGCGTCGCGGTCATCTTTCAGATGTTTTGCGATGCGGTTCAATGCTTCGTCCCAAGACAGACGCTTCCACTCGTTAGAGCCAGGAGCACGGTACTCGGGGTACTTAAGGCGGTTGGGGCTGTGCACGAAATCGAGCAACGAAGCACCCTTGGGACACAGCGTGCCGCGATTTACTGGGTGATCCGGATCACCTTCAACGTGCATCACGGACATCTTGGCGTTCTTTACGCCGTCGCTGTACGAATACATCAAAATACCGCAGCCTACGGAACAGTAAGTACACGTTTGACGTGTCACTGTCGCAGCTGCCAGCTTGAACTGGCGAACTTCTGCTAGGGCAGCAGTGGGCGAGAAGCCCATCACTGCCAAGCTAGATGCCGCCAGACTCGAACCAGTCACTTTCATGAACTGGCGTCTGGAGAATTGCACCATGGGGGTTACCTTTTTTAACTTGACGCTTGTAGGAGAATTCTAGTTAGCTGTCTCATATAAGAGTCATGCCCTAGTGTTTAACGCTTCGACTCGCTAGGGAATGCAGGAATATGGTTGCACAAAATGATTTCGGATATAAGAGCGTTTCCATCCTTGTCCTGCTAAGGAATGCGGTGTTTAACCGGAACACAAGCTCCAGGCCGTCTACGCACGACAATCAACAGCTTGGTTGCAAGGCCATGTCCGCCGCAGCGCGGTGATGGTGGTGTCGAGGCTCGACCTTTCCTTGCTGATGCATGCCTTCGTAAAAGGCAGGTAGTCTGTTGTTTTGCCAAGCCACGTGCCCGACGTTGTCCCTAATATTGACCTAATGTCTCACCGCCAGCCTGTTCGTATTACGGACATTGACCGATTCGACGCCATCATTGATGCGCGCACCCCTGCTGAATTTGAGCTGGATCGCATTCCTGGGGCCATCAATTGCCCGGTATTGAGCAACGAAGAGCGCATTACCATCGGCACGATTTACAAGCAAGTCAGCCCTTTTGAGGCCAAACGACTGGGTGCCGCCATGGTCGCTGCCAATCTGGCCAGGCACTTGCGCGAAACTTTTGCTGATAAGCCCGCCCATTGGAAACCGCTGGTGTATTGCTGGCGCGGCGGGCTGCGCAGCGGCTCGATGGTGACGTGGCTGCGCTTGGTGGGCTGGGATGCGCAGCAACTGGCGGGTGGCTATAAAGGTTTTCGCCACCACGTGATGGAGCAAATCGCAACGATAGTTCCGCAGTTGAAATTGCGCGTGCTGTGCGGTGCCACGGGCAGCGCCAAAACGCGGGTGCTACAGGCCTTAAAAGCGCATGGTGCCCAAATGGTGGATTTGGAAGGCCTAGCCCAGCATAAGGGCTCGCTACTGGGTGCTTTGCCGGGTATTGAGCAGCCCAGTCAAAAGCATTTCGACACATTGCTGGCCTATGAATTGCAGGCGCTGGACGTATCACGCCCTGTCTACATTGAGGGCGAGAGCCCCAAAATTGGCCGCGTGGCCTTGCCGCTGGAGCTGGTGTACCACATGCGCCAGTCCCCTGTGGTGGAAATTGATGCCACAGATGAGGCGCGCCTCGCGTATTTGCTGCGTGACTATGCGTATCTGGGTGATCATGTCGAGCTACTGTGCGATCGCTTGGGCTATCTCAAAGAAATTCAGGGCAACGAGACTATTACGCGCTGGCAAGACTGGGCTCGCAGTGGTAATTTGCCCGCGTTGTTCGAAGAACTCATGCGCCTGCACTATGACCCGCAGTACGAACGGTCGCAGGCCAACCACTTTGTACAATGGGCGCACAAACGCAGCGTACCCGCACACGATTTGTCAGATCAGGCCACGCGAGCATTGGCGCACCATATTCAGCAGTTAGCTTAAGCCCGGCACCCCATCACCACCCCCTCTGCACTGGAGCACTTATGTCTGTTGAGAATCCCATCGCCCCCATCGAACGCATTGCGGCGCGCAAAGGAAGTCTGGGTGAAGGCATGGACATTGCCCGCGCGCTGCCCGCCAAACAGCGGCGCATGATTGGTGCATGGTGCTTTTTGGACCATTTGGGACCGATTGCTTTCCCTCAAGGAGGCGGCATGCACGTGGGGCACATCCGCACACCCGTTTGCAAACCTTCACCTGGATGATTGAAGGTGAATTACTGCACCGCGACAGCCTGGGCTATGAGCAGGTGCTGCGCGCCGGCCAAGTCAACCTGATGACGGCGGGCTTCGGCATCTCGCACACCGAAGACTCGGTGCGTGGTGGGGAAAGATTGCATGCCGCGCAGCTGTGGATTGCCTTACCTGACGCAGTTGCAGACCAAGCACCTGCTTTTGCCCACTATCCCCAAGTGCCGCAATGGTCAAATCAGGGGTGTGGTTGGTCTTTGATGGCGGGCAGCTACGGTGCGCACACCGCACCGACACAGTTGTATTCACCCTTGCTGGGGCTGGAGGTGTTGTCCACAAAGGCAAGCAGTATGCATCTGGATTTGCAGGCTAACTTTGAGTATGGCTTGCTGGCGTTCACAGGCGGCTTTACGGTGCAGTGCGAGGTGTTTGGACAAGATGAGCTGGCCTATCTGCCTGTGGGGCGCGCTGGCGCTGAGGTGCACTTGCAAGCCGGAACGCGCTTGCTGGTGGTGGGCGGTGCGCCATTTACTGATAGCGTGACCATCTGGTGGGATTTTTTGGGCCAAGACTTGGCGGCCATTCGCGGCTACCGCGCGCAATGGGAAGCAGGCGATGCCCGTTTTGGGCAAGTCAAAGAGGGCGAGCACCGCCGCCTGCAAGCCCCTGCACTGCCTAAGAACGTGTTTACGATCTCCGCAAAAGCAATACGACAAATGCCAAGTGAACGAATTGTAAGCTAGTGTTCAACCACCTCTCACAGTTCTTCCACAGTCGCCTGTTCTTGTCTAACCATGCAAAGCTGCGCTCCACCACCCAGCGTTTGGGCATGATCCTTGGAACTGTGCATTTATCGCGCTTGGCAACCTGCATTGTCACATGGGCTCCCAATCGTTCCTTGACTCCATCTGCAAATGGCTTGCCCACATAGTCTGCATCGGTCAGTACGCTTTGAACACTGCCCAGCGAACCTTTGCAGCGTTTAAAGGCTTGCAAGGCTCCTTGGCGATCTGTGACGTTGGCTGCCGTCACTGCCAGCGCATGCGCCAGCACAAGGGTATCCACTGCAATGTCACGCTTGATGCCCGAAACCTTTTTGCCCGCGCCATAGCCCTTCAGGCCCGCCGTATCGGTGTTCTTGACGCTCTGCGCGTCCACAATCAAGAGCGTGCTGCAGGCATTGCGCCACAGTTTCTCACGGGCCGCACTAACCTGATTTTTTGAGTTCCCGCTCAAGCACGCTAGTATCGTGCTTGTCGGGCTGACTCCATTTGCTCCAATAGGCGTAGACACTTTGCCATTTTGGGAAATCTGTAAGTAGCAAATGCTACTGGCAGCCGGTTCGAAGGAGGTAGAGAACCGCACAAAAGACATCGTACAAGTCCAGACTGGTGGGCTTGGTGGTACGCCGGACGCTGCGCAGCTCTGACTCAATTTCTGAAAATTTTTCGCGACTGATGTCGCTGGCGTATTTCTGTCTTTTCACACCCTGAATTATCAAGGACAAAAAGATCGTCCGGGATGTGACAGTTAGTGTCTGGGTTGGCTTTTACAACCACCAGCGCCCGCACCAAGCGTTGAAGATGAAAACTCCCGCTGTGGCATTTGCATTAGCGGCATGATCCGTGCAGAAGCCGCTGGGGCAATACATTTTTCATGAGTTGTAAAAATCTGCCTTTTCCTAAGATTTTTATCGAAAAGCAAAAGATTGCCACACTGTTTTTTTTCTTGAACGATTGTTTCTATTAAGATTGCAGTATTAAATGATAGATGGAATTATTTTGATGACTACCTATAAAGAACTCCTTAATCAGCGTGCTGAGCTGGAAAAGCAAATTGAGGCTGTGCGTAAAGAGGCAATCGCCGCCGCGATCACCGAAGCCCGTGCAATCGTACTTGGCTATGAATTAACGGAAGAAGATATCTTCTTTAGCAAGAAGATCACGCGTACTTCCATTACTGGGTATGTAGTCAAAACGGTGGCTCCTAAGTACCGTGACCCTATCACTGGCGCAACTTGGTCTGGTCGTGGCAAACCTCCATTGTGGATTGCAGGTCAGGATCGCTTGAACTTCCTGATTCGGGAGCAAGTAGCGTCGACTGAAGTCGCCTAATAATTAGCGCTTTGCAGCCCCTCTTGGGTGGCTAAGGCGCTGTAAAAAGCCTTGCGGCGCCTTTGTTGCAAGGCTTATTAAGTTGGTTTCGCTGTATATATTTAAATTATTTTCAACAATGGACAGTATTTGAGAGTTTGTTCTCTTCAACCGTTCAAAAACTAAGATTTTTTATACAGTAGAGTAATCCCTTCCATCTTTTATTTATAACTTCCCGTTGGGTTAACACCATCTTGGTGAACCCAAAGTATTTTCTGCGTGTCTACGCCCAGTAAAGAGGCTTGATGTAATAGTCGATCTCCAATGCCTTCTGGTAATGAAGGCTGTCGCGACAGAATCCAGAAATAGTCTAGGTTGGAGCCAATCACCATGGCCCATTCGTAATCTTTGTCCAGCGCTACAACGTTGTAGCCGCCATAAAAAGGCCTAAAGAAAGACACTTTGAGTGCTGCTATATCGGGGGCTAGAGTGGGTGTGGCTTTGCCGTGGGAGATTTTCCACTCTCCGCGTTTCGGGTCGTAGCCTCGGTTTGTGACCTGAATAGACCCATCTTGTAATAATCCGTATTCCGCTTGGGTGCGTTGCAATCCACGTTCAAAGCTGTGCTCAATACGCGCAACTTCATACCATTTGCCTAAATAGCGGCTTAAATCAAAGTTCTCGACAGGATGAATATCTGGGGGGGTGCGAGGGTTGCGTATTGCATAGAGCGCCGTGCCTGCCAATGCTGCTAAGGCAGTCGCGCACAATACGGCACTGCTGGGGCGCATGTTGGTTGATCCAGACTGGGCTTGTGTGTGAATGCCGTGTTGTTGCAGGACGGTTGTGAGGCTTTGCACGGTGTTGTGTAAGTCTTCTTGGTTGCCGCAGGTGGGGTAAGCGTTTGCGCAGCGGGTTTTGCAAGGACGATGAAAGAGTGGCATGGACAAATTCCTCTAGCTAAAGCTTGGTGCGCGCCACGATGGCGACAAAGCAAAGCACACAGTATTTGTAGCGGTGCTGCTTGGTATTTGTAGGTCACTTGCGAGAAAACTTGTGCTTTTGCGACGGCGAATGTGGTGTGTGTGTCCGCTACAGTTGAAAATATGAGCTTTTGCGCACTTAAAAGATATATTTTTAGGCTTTGGTGCCACGTACCATTGCAGTGTGTGGAAAAATGCAAGGTTTACTCAAACCTCAACAGGAGAGATTGCTATGGGCAATAAGATCGTTACTGAAGCTGATCGCAAGCGCACCCCCCGTCCCGTTGCTCCTAACGGCGTGACATTGTTGGCAGAAGGTCGTGGCCAGCGCTCGAGCTTGGAGCGCGGTTCGCACACACGCAGCAAAAAGAATGCAGGCAAGCGCCCTCATTCGGGTTGATTCGTGAAAACTTTGGTTGCTGCCTCTAACAGTCGCCATTGCATAGAAGGCCCTAGGGTGACCTGGGGCTTTCTTGCGTTTGGGGTGAGGGTTATGTGTAAGGCCGCGATGTATTGCGAGTGGTCTTAAACTCAAGTTGCTTAAATAAGCACTCGCCATGCTCTTAAAAGTTTCGGGAGAAACCAATATGAAATTTGAAGAGTATAAGGAGAGAGAGTTGCCGGCGGCAAGGATTGGCAGTGAAGAGCTCTACGTTGTTTGCCTGTGTGCAGCTTGGTGTGGCGTATGTCGTCAATACGAGGTGGAGTTCAATGCCGTGCAAGCGCAGTTTCCTCATATTCAATTTGCTTGGCTGGATGTAGAAGACCAAGAGTGCGTCCTGGGTGACATTGATGTAGAAACTTTTCCGACACTGCTTGTAGGTAGTAAGAGTGGGCCTATGTTTCTGGGGCCTTTGCTTCCTCAAATCAAAGTGCTTGAGCGTTTATTGTTGGCGTTGCAAGCTGCGCCGCAAGCTGCATCAACCCTGCCGTTAGAAGCTAAGCCGCTCTGGGGTCGTGTTGTTGCGCAATGGCACTCCTTGAAACGGTAAATCCTTAGTGCCTATCATTGCGAATCAACAGTTTGCGGATACAATGTCAACTTCACGACCAAACGGGCGGGTTATAACCGTCCGTTTTTTTTGGTCGCTTGCATTTGGAGCTCGAAGCCGCCAGCAAGCAATTGCAGGGATGGTTATCGGGTTTTTTGTACTTTCGGGATAGAAAATTAACACGTGGCACTACAGCAAATCGTTGAACAAACTGTGACAGGCCTTGGCTATGACTTGGTGGAGATTGAGCGCTCCGCAGCTGGGCTGTTGCGCATCACCATCGATTTGCCTTGGCAGGTGCCTGAGGAAGGCACGGAGCCCTTGTCTGAAGCCTTTGTGACTGTCGAAGATTGCGAGAAGGTTACACGCCAGTTGCAATTTGCATTGGAGGTTGATGGGGTGGACTACAGTCGTCTGGAAATCTCCTCCCCTGGTATTGATCGCCCCTTGCGCCATGAACTGGACTTTGTCCGTTTCAAAGGGGCTGAAGTAGACATCACTTTAAAAGAAGCCATTGGTGCTGAAGCTGCCAATGGTTCGGTGAATGCCAATCGAAAAAAATTTCGCGGCACGCTGGAACGTGCGGAGTCTGGTGACTGGCAGATAGTGTGGAGCGATGAAGCTCCACGCAAGCCTGGTCAGAGAGTGAGTAAAAAGCGTGAGCCCGCGCCACTACAGGCATTGGGATTTACGCTGGATGAGCTGCGTGAGGCGCGCTTGGCGCCCATAGTAAGTTTCAAGGGGCGTGCCGCTAAGCCCATCTAAGGGCCGCGTTGCAGCTAAATAGGCAAGGACAGGTGCCAAAGCTGGTGCCCCGGTTGGATGAAAGAAATTAGGAGAGTCGTCGCATGAACCGCGAATTGTTGATGTTGGTTGAAGCCATTTCGCGTGAAAAAAACGTAGAGCGCGATGTGGTGTTGGGTGCTGTAGAGCTGGCGTTAGCCCAGGCTACAAAGAAGCTGTACGAAGGTGATGCGGATATCCGCGTAGCCATTGATCGGGATAGCGGCGACTACGATACCTTCCGCCGTTGGGTGGTAGTGCCTGACGACGCGGGTCTGCAAAATCCTGAAGCTGAAGAGCTGTTGATGGACGCGGAAGATCGCGTACCAGGTATTCAGGTAGGCGAATTTATAGAAGAGCAAATCGAATCGCTGCCTATTGGCCGCATCGGTGCGATGACCGCCAAGCAAGTGATTTTGCAAAAAATCCGTGATGCTGAGCGCGAAATGTTGCTCAACGAGTTCATGGCGCGCGGCGAAAAAATTTTCACCGGTACTGTCAAGCGCATGGACAAGGGCGACATTATTGTCGAATCCGGTCGTGTAGAAGGCCGCCTGCGTCGCAGCGAAATGATTCCTAAGGAAAATCTGCGTAATGGCGATCGCGTGCGTGCCATGATCATGGAAGTGGATCTGACCTTGCGTGGAGCACCTATCGTGCTGTCGCGTTCTGCACCTGAATTCATGATTGAGCTGTTCCGCAACGAAGTCCCTGAAATCGAGCAAGGTCTGCTGGAAATTAAGAGTTGTGCACGAGATCCAGGCAGTCGTGCCAAGATAGCTGTTATATCGCACGACAAGCGCGTTGACCCTATTGGTACCTGCGTAGGTGTGCGCGGCACACGTGTGAATGCAGTAACTACTGAACTGGCTGGTGAGCGCGTGGACATTGTGCTTTGGTCAGAAGATCCTGCACAATTTGTGATCGGCGCTTTGGCCCCTGCGAATGTCTCTTCTATCGTTGTAGACGAAGAAAAGCACGCAATGGATGTGGTGGTGGATGAGGAAAATCTCGCCATTGCTATTGGTCGCGGTGGTCAAAACGTACGTTTGGCCTCTGACCTGACCGGTTGGAAAATCAACATCATGGATGCGGTTGAGTCCGCCCAGAAACAAGCTGAAGAGACCGATGGTGCTCGTAAGCTGTTTATGGAAAAGTTGGATGTGGACGAAGAGTTCGCTGGCATCTTGGTGGAAGAAGGTTTTAGCAGCTTGGAAGAGGTAGCTTATGTGCCCTTGTCCGAGATGCTGGGAATTGAAGCTTTTGATGAGGAAACTGTGACTGAACTGCGTGCCCGTGCTAAAGACGCGCTGCTCACCATGGAAATTGCTCAAGAAGAAAGCGTCAGCGAAGTCTCGCAAGAGTTGCGTGACTTGGAAGGTCTGACACCTGAGCTGGTGACCAAATTGGCCGCTGGTGGAGTGTTGACTCGTGATGATTTGGCCGATTTGGCCATCGATGAACTGACCGAATTGACCGGTCAAACTGATGATGAAGCTAAGGCTTTGATCATGAAGGCGCGTGAACATTGGTTCACCGACGGTCAGGAATAAGGGTCAGGGAGGATCGAACGGAGATGTCTTTGAACACTGTTGCCGAGTTCGCAAGCGAACTTAAAAAATCCCCTGAGACTCTGCTGGAACAACTCAAAGCCGCTGGTGTGGCTAAGAGCTCTAGCACTGATCCCTTGACCGAAACGGACAAGCAAATGTTGCTGTCGCACCTCAAGGCCAGTCATGGCTCTGAAACCGATGGCAAAAAGAAGATCACGCTGACGAAAAAGTCGACCAGCGAGATCAAGCAGGCTGATGCCACTGGCAGAGCCCGCACCATCCAAGTGGAGGTGCGTAAAAAGCGCACTTTCATCAAACGCGACGATGCCCCCGAGGTAGTTGCCGAAGCTGCTGCCCGTTCTGCGCAAGCTGTGCAGGCTTCTCAAGAGTTGGCTCGCCGCGAGGAAGAAGTACGCAAGCAAGCAGAGATGATTAGCCAAGAAGAAGTTGAACTGGCGCAAACGCGCCAAAAGCGTGAAGAGCGCGAAGACCGTGGCCGCAAAGAGCGGGAAGCGGAAGAACGTGCAGCCGCTTATGCAGCCGCTGAAGCTGCTAAGGCTCGCCAGGCTAAGGAAGCTCAGAAGGAAGCTGCTGCCGGTAATGCAGCTTTTGCCGAAGCCCGTGCCAAGGCACAGGCTGAAGCTCGTGCGAAGGCCGACGAAGAGTCGCGCCAGCGCCAAGCTGAGGAAGCTGCTCGCGCCAAGGACTTGGATGATCGCCGTCGCAAAGCTTTACAAGAAGCTGAAGCTATTCGCGCCATGATGGCTGCACCTAAAAAGGTGTTGGTTGCCAAGAAGCCGGAAGAGCCGAAGAAGCCTGCTCCAGCTCCTGCTGCTGAAATCAAGAAGCCTGCAGTTAGCAAGGATGGCAAGCCAGTTGCAGGCGCAGCAACGGCAGCACCAGGCCGTGGCAAGGAAGTTAAGTCTGCCAAGCTGTCTTCTACCTGGACTAACGACGCTAACGGCAAGAAGAAGGAAATCAAGACCCGCGGTGATAGCACCGGAGGTGTCGCGAGCCGTGGTAACTGGCGCGGTGGTCCTCGTGGCGGACGCCGTGGCGATCGCAACGATCACCAGCAACAACAACAGCAGCAGGCAGAATTCCGTGCACAGGAAATCTCTGTGCCAGAAACCATCACCGTGGCTGAATTGGCACACAAGATGGCGGTGAAGGCGTCGGAGCTGATCAAGGTGCTGATGAAGATGGGCCAGATGGTCACTATCAATCAGCCTTTGGACCAAGATACCGCCATGATCGTGGTGGAAGAAATGGGTCATATCGCAAAGATTGCAGCTCTGGATTCGCCAGAAGCATTCAGCGAAGAAGACTCCTCCAAGTACACCGGTGAGTTGCTGTCCCGCGCTCCTGTTGTTACTGTGATGGGGCACGTGGATCACGGTAAGACTTCGCTGTTGGATTACATCCGCCGCAGCAAGGTCGCTACTGGCGAAGCCGGTGGCATTACCCAGCACATCGGTGCTTACCATGTCATGACCGAACGCGGTATGGTGACGTTCTTGGACACTCCAGGTCACGAGGCGTTTACCGCCATGCGTGCTCGTGGCGCCAAGTCTACCGATATCGTGATTTTGGTGTGTGCGGCTGACGACGGCGTGATGCCACAGACCAAGGAAGCTATCAAGCACGCTAAGGCGGCTGGCGTTCCTATCGTTGTGGCCATTACTAAGTCTGATAAGCCTGATGCCAATCCCGAGAAGGTGAAGCAAGAGTTGGTCGTAGAAGACGTGTTGCCAGAAGAGTACGGCGGCGATTCCCCATTCATTGCTGTGTCTTCCAAGACCGGTATGGGTGTGGACGAACTGTTGGAGCAAGTGCTGCTGCAAGCTGAAGTAATGGAACTCAAGGCGGCTGTAGATGCGTCTGCCAAGGGTCTGGTCATCGAAGCGCAACTGGACAAGGGTCGCGGTTCCGTGGCTACGGTGCTGGTGCAATCCGGTACCTTGAAGGTGGGCGACGTGGTCTTGGCCGGTCAAACCTATGGCCGCGTGCGTGCCATGTTGGACGAAGACGGCAAGCAAACCAAGTCGGCCGGACCTTCGATTCCTGTGGAAATCCAAGGTCTGTCGGACGTGCCTTTGGCAGGCGACGACTTCATGGTGATGGCAGACGAGCGCCGTGCCCGTGAAATCGCAACCTACCGGGCTGGTAAGTTCCGCAATACCAAGTTGGCCAAGCAACAAGCTGCCAAGTTGGAAAACATGTTTGCTGACATGAGCTCTGGCTCCGTGCAGACGCTGCCGCTGATCATCAAGTCGGATGTGCAAGGCTCGCAAGAAGCGTTGGCAACATCGCTGCTCAAGCTGTCAACTGATGAAGTCAAAGTGCAGATCGTGTACTCGGGCGTTGGTGGTATCTCCGAGTCCGATGTCAACTTGGCGCTGGCTTCCAAGGCCATCATCGTCGGTTTCAATGTGCGTGCTGACGCCCAAGCCCGTAAGACGGCCGAAGGCAACGGTGTGGATCTGCGCTACTACAACATCATTTACGACGCCGTAGATGAAGTGAAGGCGGCAATGTCTGGTATGTTGGCTCCTGAAAAGCGCGAAGAGATCATCGGTATGGCCGAGATTCGCACCGTGTTTGTGGCGACCAAGATCGGCACGATTGCAGGCTCGTATATCACTCAAGGTCATGTGGTTCGCAACGCACACTTCCGTTTGCTGCGCGACAATGTCGTGATCTACACCGGCGAGATCGAATCGCTGCGCCGCATGAAGGACGATGTCAAGGAAGTCAAAGAAGGCTTCGAGTGCGGTATCAAGCTGCGCAACTACAACGACATCCGCGAGAACGACGTGCTGGAAGTGTTCGAAATCAAGGAAATCGCACGTACGCTATAACCATAGCTGACAGCGCTGATTAATAAAGGGTTTGAAGGTTGAAAGACTTTCAAACCCTTCTCTGACTAGTGCTATAAGCTCCTAATTTTTAATGCCACCTAAACGTAAACCTGCTGCACCTAATCGCAGCTTCAAAGTCAACGACCAGATCCAACGTGATCTGTCGGAACTGATCGCCCGCGAGTTGAAGGACCCGCGTGTGGGCATGGTCACCCTGCAAAGTGTCGAAGTGACACCTGACTATGCACATGCGAAAGTCTTTTTCAGCTTGCTGATCGGTGACCCAGATGAGTCGCAAAAGGCATTGAACCAAGCTGCAGGCTTCCTGCGCAATGGCTTGTTCAAGCGTTTGCACATCCACACCGTACCTACCTTGCATTTCATCTACGACCGCACTTCAGAGCAAGCTGCTGACATGAATGCCTTGATCGCTAAGGCCGTGGCATCGCGCGGCCCGGAAGAGGGCTAAGTCATGAATGCCACGCGCACACGGGTGCAGCGGCGCCCTGTGCATGGGGTGTTGCTGCTCGATAAACCGCTGGGTCTTTCCAGTAACGACGCTTTGCAAAAAGTAAAGTGGTTGTTGCGTGCGGAAAAGGCCGGCCACACTGGAACTTTGGACCCCTTGGCCACCGGCGTTCTGCCGCTGTGCTTTGGTGCGGCCACCAAGTTCAGCCAGTTGCAGCTGGAAGCTGCCAAGACCTATATTGCAGTGGCCCGTCTGGGTCAAACCACCACGACAGCAGATGCTGAGGGTGAGGTGCTGCGCGAGCGCGCAGTCGATCTGGCCGCTATCACCCTTGCGGTGTTGGCACAGGTACAAGCGCGCTTTACGGGGCCGATCCAGCAAGTCCCCCCTATGTACAGTGCCCTCAAAAAAGATGGCAAAGCGCTGTATGAATACGCACGGGCTGGCATAGAAATTGAACGCCCTGCACGCGACGTCACCATCCATGCGCTGGACATCGTTTTGTGCAAGGATGTGGACGGTTGCGATGCCCTGCAACTGACAGTCACCTGCAGCAAGGGTACTTACATTCGGACGTTGGCAGAAGATGTGGGGGAGGCGCTCGGTTGTGGCGCACACCTGCGTTCGCTGCGCCGTACCGACACGGGCGGCATTGGTGTCGATCGGTGCATCACTTTGGATGCCTTGATCGCCATGCCCGAAGAAGAGCGCATGAGCGTGGTGCAGCCGGCAGATTGTCTGCTGCATGCCCATACGCGTGTGACGCTGGACGCGAGTGAAAGCGGCCGGTTTTTGACCGGTTTGCGTCGCCGCGGCGAATGGCTCGATGCCGAGGCCGTCGCAGTATATGGAGATGAACCACGCGCCTTGCTGGGTGTGGGGCACATCACAAGTGGGGAGCTGATTCCTGACCGCCTGCTCAGCCCCCTAGAAATTCAACAAATTTTGGAAGGCACGCCGCGCCCACAAGACCGCGGCATTTTGGAAACCGTATGAGCAAACAAATCCGCAACATCGCCATCATCGCGCACGTTGACCATGGTAAGACCACCATGGTTGACCAATTGCTGCGCCAATCGGGCACTTTTGCCGACCACGAAAAAGTCGTGGACACCGTCATGGACAACCACGCCATCGAACGCGAGCGTGGTATCACCATCTTGGCCAAGAACTGCGCTGTTTCTTGGAACGACACCCACATTAACATTCTGGATACACCCGGTCACGCGGACTTCGGTGGTGAAGTGGAACGCGCCCTGTCCATGGTGGACGGCGTGGTGCTGTTGATTGATGCGCAAGAAGGCCCCATGCCCCAAACGCGCTTTGTGACCAAGAAGGCTTTGGCCCTGGGTCTGAAGCCCATCGTCGTGGTTAACAAGGTGGACAAGCCCGGTGCGAACCCCGACAAGGTGGTCAATGCTGCGTTCGATTTGTTTGACAAGCTGGGTGCTACTGACGAACAGCTGGACTTCCCCGTGGTCTACGCCTCCGGTATCAACGGCTGGTCGTCCAAGGAAGAGGGCGAGCCCGGCGGCAAGTGGGGTGAAGACATGTCGGCCCTGTTTGACACCATCTTGGAACACGTGCCTTACGTGCAAGGCGATGCAACTGCACCCCTGCAGCTGCAAGTGTCTGCTTTGGATTACTCCACCTTCGTGGGCCGTATCGGCGTTGGCCGTATCACCCAAGGCACTGTGAAGGTAGGCCAGCAAGTGGCCATCATGGCGGGACCTGATGGCAAGGTTTACAACGGCAAGATCAACCAGATCCACAAGTTCCAAGGTATCGACCGCGTGCAAGCCACGGAAGCCGGCCCTTCGGAAATCGTACTGATTAACGGTATCGAAAATATTGGTATCGGTGAAACCATTACTGATCCCGCCAATCCCCAGCCTCTGCCGATGCTCAAGATTGACGAGCCGACACTGACCATGAACTTCTGCGTGAACAACTCGCCTTTGGCCGGTCGTGAAGGCAAGTACGTGACCAGCCGTCAAATCTGGGACCGTCTGCAAAAGGAACTGCGTTCCAACGTGGCGTTGAAGGTCAAGGAAACCGACGAAGACGGTATCTTTGAAGTGATGGGCCGTGGTGAATTGCACCTGACCATCCTGATCGAAGAAATGCGTCGCGAAGGCTACGAGCTGGCCGTATCCAAGCCCCGCGTGGTGTTCCGCACCATCGACGGTGTCAAGCACGAACCTATCGAGCTGGTGACTGCCGACATCGAAGAAGCCCACCAAGGCGGCGTGATGCAAGCCCTGGGCGAGCGCAAGGGCGAGCTGGTCAATATGGAACCCGATGGACGTGGCCGCGTACGTTTGGAATACCGCATTCCTGCGCGTGGGCTGATCGGTTTCACCAACGAGTTCATGAACATGACCCGTGGTTCCGGCCTGATCGCCAACATTTTTGACAGCTACGAACCCCATAAGGGCGACATCGGTGGCCGCAAGAATGGTGTGCTGATCTCCATGGACGACGGTGAAATCTTCACTTACGCCCTGGGCAAGCTGGACGACCGTGGCCGTATGTTCGTGAAGGCGAACGACCCTGTGTACGAAGGCATGATCATTGGTATCCACAGCCGCGACAACGATCTGATCGTGAACGCGACACGTACCAAGCAGCTGACCAACTTCCGCGTATCCGGTAAGGAAGATGCGATCAAGATCACACCGCCTATTGAGCTGTCGCTGGAATACGGTGTGGACTTCATTGAAGACGACGAGCTGCTGGAAATCACTCCAACAAGCCTGCGCGTGCGCAAGCGCTTCTTGAAGGAACATGAGCGCAAGCGCGCTCACCGTGAATAAGCAGCTTTCTGCTTTGCCAAAAAAAGGTCGCCAAGTGCGGCCTTTTTTTATGTGGTCGACTGCGCGCTCAACCCAGGGGCACAAGGCCTGCTTTGACGTAGAGAGTCGTCAACCACCGACAGAGAATTGACGCCTGCATGCGGCATGCTGGCTTTAGGCAACCCCAACCTGTGCTGTTGTCGTTCCAGACAAGGAGTTCTTTGATGAAACAGACCGAAAATATCCCCGTCGATACCAACAAGCCGGGTGTGCAACCGAATATGCCACCCGTTAATGAGCAGGAGAAGCAGCAGCACCGCCATGACGAGAAGCAGGGGCAGACGCCGCCACAGAAGCCGCTGTCACCCGATACGTTTTCCAAATGACTGACTGACAGAGCGCTGACCACAGCCTGCCTTGTGCAGGCTTTTTTGTGCTTAAAAGCAGTCTCGGTGACAAGCGTGGGGGAGCACTTGCGCTACGCTGGCAGCTTTGTCCGCATTGCCTGGACATTACCTACCTAGACGCTGGAGCACCAAGAAAATGACAGAGATGAGTCAAGACGTCGTGGCTGAAGTTCGCGGCCAAGTCGGTTTCATTACGCTTAACCGCCCCAAGGCCATCAACGCCTTGTCGCTGGGCATGGTGCGCGATCTGCTCGCGCAATTGCTGGCCTGGAAGAACGACCCGCAAGTGCTGGCCGTGGCCATTCGCGGCAGCAACAAAGAGGGCGTATTTGGCCACTTTTGCGCAGGCGGTGACATTCGCTTTTTGCACCAGGCGGGCAGCACGGGCAACCCTGAGCTGGAAGACTTCTTCACCGAAGAGTACGCCCTCAACCACTTGATCTTTACTTACCCCAAGCCGTATATCGCCTTCATGGATGGCATTGTGATGGGCGGCGGCATGGGCATCAGCCAAGGCGCGAGCGTGCGCTTGGTGACTGAAAAAACCAAGATGGCCATGCCGGAGACCATCATTGGCCTGTTCCCCGATGTGGGCGGTGGCTACTTTCTCTCACGCTGCCCCGGCGCCGTGGGGGAATGGCTGGCACTTACCGGCGACACCATCGGTGCGGCAGAAGCCATCGCTTTCAATCTGGCCGATGCCTATGTGCCCAGCGCCGAACAAAGCCAATTGTGGGAGGCACTGGCCACCCAGACGTTTGCCGACGGCGACGCGGTGCAGGCTTTTGTGCGACTGCAAGCCGCAACGCCTGCGCCCGGCGCTGTGCGCGATGTGGCCGAAATCAACCAAGTCTTTGCCTTGCCGAGCGTACAAGCCATGATCAATACCCTGGAAGCAGATGGCGCCAGCGAATGGGCGCAAGCTACGGCCACTGTGCTGCGCAAACGCTCGCCTTTGATGCTGTTCGTGGTGCTGGAGCAAATCCGCCGTGCGCGCCATATGGATGTGGCCAGCGATTTGCGCATGGAGCGCGACATGGTGCGCTATTGTTTTTACCTGCGTCCAGGCCAGTCCGAGACGGTGGAAGGTATCCGCGCCTTGGCGGTGGACAAGGACCACGCACCACAGTGGAACCCTGCGCACATTGAAGACGTGCCTGAAGACTTGTGGAAGTCCTTTTTTGTCAGCCCATGGCCCGCGCATTCGCACCCGCTGGCGGCGCTGAAAGACTAAAACGCGCAGTCAAAAAGCCATGCAGCAGTTGGGGGTGGTTTAAAAATATGAGCAGTTAGCCGTGGTATTTGCTTGGTTTGCGTGCCTTAAGTATCGGAAAGCAAAGCAAATCAACGGCTAGCTGCTACATTTTTTATATCCTCGGCATGGCAAAAAAGCACGGGGCACCTGGCACTTAGTGCTAGACGCTGGACTTGCGGGCAGCGCTCATCAATTGGCTAATTTGCTCCAGCACAGCCGGGTCTTCCATCGTGGTCAGATCGCCGGGGTCGCGTTGCTCGGCCACGGCTTGCAGGGCGCGGCGCAGCAATTTGCCACTGCGTGTTTTGGGCAAAGCAGTGACAAACACCACGCGCGAAGGGCGGGCCACTGCGCCCAGCTGGCTGTCCACGAGTTTCATCACCTCCGCTTCCAGCTGTGATTGCTGCTGTGCGTCCGCTACCTTGGTGGCATCGCGCACCACGGCAAACGCCATCGCGGCCTGGCCTTTGAGCGTGTCTGCCACGCCAACCACGGCCACCTCGGCAATGTCAGGGTGGGCGGAGATGCTTTCCTCAATCTCGCGGGTGCCCAGGCGGTGGCCTGCAACGTTGATCACATCATCCGTGCGGCCCAGAATGAAGTGGTAGCCCTCGGCATCGCGAATGCCCCAGTCAAAAGTGCTGTAGATCAGCTTGCCGGGAATGCTTTCCCAGTAGGTCTTCACAAAACGTGCATCGTCGCGCCATACGGTCTGCATGCAGCCCGGTGGCAGTGGCCCTTCAATGGCCAGCACGCCTTTTTGGTGGGGGCTGGTCAGCTCTTCGCCAGTCTTGTCATCGATCAGCTTGACGTTGTAGCCATACACCGCTTTGCCGGGGCTGCCAAATTTGCTGGTTTGCTGCTGCACGCCGTTGCACAGCGTCATGATCGGCCAGCCGGTTTCGGTTTGCCAGTAGTTGTCAATGATGGGCACTTGCAGCGCATCGCTGATCCACTGGGCGGTGGGTTCGTCCAGCGGCTCGCCAGCCAGCCACAACGCTTGCAGGCTCGACAGGTCGTACTTGCGCAGATAGTCAGGATCGTGCTTTTTGAGCACGCGCACGGCCGTGGGAGCGGAGAACATGTGCGTGATGCGGTACTTTTCCACCAGGCTCCACCAGATGCCTGCATCAGGCCGGATGGGCAAGCCTTCATAGAGCACCGTGGCCATGCCGGCAATCAGTGGTGCGTAGATGATGTAGCTGTGCCCAACCACCCAGCCAATATCGCTGGTGCAAAAAAAGGTCTGGCCCGCCTTGGCGCCAAAGATGTGCGGCATGCTGGACGCCAGCGCCACGGTGTAGCCGCCAGTGTCGCGCTGCACGCCCTTGGGTTTGCCAGTGGTGCCGCTGGTGTAGAGGATGTAGCTGGGATCGGTCGATTGCACCCAGGTGCAGGGCACTTGCGCGTCCAAATACTGGTTGCGCAAATCTGCCCAGAGGTGATCGCGTCCGGCGGTCAAGTCCATGGGTGCCAAGCTGCGATCGGCCAGCAGCACCGCAGCAGGCTGGTGTTGGCACAGGCGCAGCGCTTCATCCAGCAAAGGCTTGTACGGCACGACGCGGCCACTGCGCGAGCCTGCATCGGCGCTCACGATGACTTTGGGCTCGGCATCATCAATGCGTGAGGCCAAAGAACCGGAGGCAAAGCCGCCAAACACCACGCAGTGAATGGCGCCCAGCCGCACGCAGGCCAGCATGGCAAAGACGGCCTCGGCCATCATGGGCATGTAAATTTGGACGCGGTCGCCTTTTTGCACGCCCAGCGACTGCAGTGCCGCTGCCATGCGCTGCACTTCGGCATGCAGCTCGCGGTAGGTGTAAGTTTTTTCGGTATTGGTTTCGGTAGAGACGGCAATCAGCGCGGCTTGATCGCCGCGTGTGGCCAGGTGGCGATCCAGCGCGTTGTGGCACAGATTGAGTTGACCGTCCGCAAACCAGCGCGCAAACGGTGGATTGCTGTAATCGCAAATCTCGGTGGGCGCTTGCTGCCAATCTACCAGTTGGGCCTGCTCTGCCCAAAAAGCGTCGCGGCGCTCGGGGGAAATGGACGCGCGATGGAAATCCTCAAACTGCGACATGCACCTGTCTCCTTGTCGTTATATATCTGCCTCATTATTCATTGGGCTCTTGCGATAAGCTGACATGCCAAGGTGTATGCAGACGGGGCGCGGCGCGGTGTGGGATCGGGAAGAGGGTGTTTGAGGACACAAAAAAGCGCCCCGTGCAAAAGCAGGAGGCGCTGAGCGCGTGCAGGCGCTTAGCCTTTTAGGCGCTCAAAGCTTCGAAAGCGCGTGCAGTGATTTCGTCCACCGAGCCCATGCCGCTGATGGCGCGGTACTTGGGTGCGTTGGCCGCATCTTCTTGGGCCCACGACTGGTAGTAATCGACCAATGGGCGCGTTTGGTTGCTGTATACATCCAGGCGCTTCTTGACGGTTTCTTCCTTGTCGTCTTCACGCTGCACCAGGTCTTCACCGGTGACGTCATCCTTGCCTTCGACCTTGGGGGCGTTGAACTTGACGTGGTAGGTGCGGCCCGAAGCGGGGTGCGAGCGGCGGCCGCTCATGCGTTCGATGATGGCATCAAACGGAACGTCGATTTCCAGCACGTAGTCCAGCTTCACGCCAGCTGCCTTCATGGCATCGGCCTGGGGAATGGTGCGGGGGAAACCATCAAACAAGAAGCCGTTGGCGCAATCATCCTGGGCGATGCGTTCTTTGACCAGGTTAATGATCAGCTCATCACTGACCAACTGGCCGGCATCCATCACTGCCTTGGCTTGCAGGCCCAAGGGTGTGCCGGCCTTGACGGCTGCGCGCAGCATGTCACCGGTGGAGATTTGGGGGATGCCGAACTTCTGGCAGATGAAAGTGGCTTGGGTGCCTTTGCCGGCGCCGGGCGCGCCCAACAAAATCAGTTTCATGGAGGTCCTCGAAATGTAGAAATTCTTGGCGGAGCGGGTCTTTTCTAAAGAGAAAAAAGCAGGCGACAACCGCTGGGTATCCTTTCAAGGATAGCACGCGAGCCCTTGGTGGCGACTTACAGCGCGGCCCGGGTTTGGCGTAGCCACAGTTTCTAAGCAAAGATGCAAAAGCATTGACAAGGCACTACGAACTTTATCTACGTCGCAAATATTTGAAATGCCAAAAGCGCCTGCATGCTGGTATCTTGTAGAAGACTTTGCTTTGATATGCATAAAAAAAGAGCAGCTGGCCTTTGTCTATTCAGGGTTTGCGAATCAATCTATACGCAAACTCAAGCAAACTAACGGCTAACTGCTCTTATTTTTACTTTACTTTTCAGAAATTACTGAAAAATGAAGTTTTATGCGTCAGCCAAGATTTGGCGCACCCGTGCAAGATCTTCGGGGGTATCTACACCTGCACCCGGCGCGGTCTGCGTGATGTGGACGGCAATGGCGTGCCCATGCCACAAGGCGCGAAGCTGTTCGAGCGATTCCACGGCTTCTGTCGGGGCCGGAGATAGCTGCGGAAAACTGCGCAAAAACCCCGCTTTGTATGCGTATATGCCCACGTGGCGCAGGGGCGCGAAATCGCTTTTTTCGCTCCACCATTGCCCGTCCGACTGGTCGCGGTGAAACGGAATCGGTGCACGGCTGAAGTAATGGGCCAAGCCTTGCGCGTTGCACACCACCTTCACCACATTCGGATTCAGATAGTCTGCGTGCGAGGCAATGGGGTGCGCGGCGGTGCCCATGCTGGCTGCCGGGGCAGCCGCCAGCACGGTGGCCACGCTGTTAATGAGCTGGGGGTCAATCAGCGGCTCATCACCTTGCACATTGACCACCATGTCATTGCCATCAAGACCCAGTTGCGTGCAGGCCTCGGCCAGGCGATCACTGCCGCTGGGGTGGTCTGCGCGGGTCAGCACCGCATCAATGCCGTGGGCTTGACAAGCCTGCACGATGGCGGCGCTGTCAGCCGCTACCACCACGCGCGCTGCAGCGCTTTTGCGCGCTTGCAGCGCAACGCGCACCACCATGGGCAGGCCTGCGATATCTGCCAGCGGCTTGTTGGGCAAGCGGCTGGAAGCCAGTCGTGCAGGAATGAGGACGGTGAAGCTCACAGCAGATCAGCCTTCCAGTTCGCTGTCGTCCAGAGTGCGCGCTTCGTTTTCCAGCAAGATAGGAATGCCGTCACGCACGGGATAGGCCAAGCGGGCGCTGTGCGAGAGCAGCTCCTGACGCTCTCTGTCAAAACGCAGCGGGCCTTTGGTGACGGGGCAAACCAAGAGTTCAAGCAGTTTCGGGTCCATGGCAAATTACCGTTCGGTGTTCAATGGGGTGGATGATAGGCACAGGCGCTGATCCAGGAGTCTGAAATAGCCCTGATCGATATGTACCTGCAGCGGCACTGCCAGTGCGTGTGGATCAATTTGCCAGATTTTGGCCGCATCTTTTTCAGTGCAGATCACTTGATAGCCGTTGTCAGATGGAGGCTTCCAGCTTCCAAAATTGTAGTGATCCGGTAAAGCCTCTGTGCTGCGCAGTTCCAGAGACTGAGCCCGTAGCATGGCAAAAAAATCTTCGGGCCGCGCAATGGCAGCCAGTGCATGCAAGGTTTTGTGCTGCACCAGCTGTGCCAACGGCACCCGCGAGCCGTCACGCGTTACGGCATAAGGGGCAAGCTGGCGCTGGAACGTAAAGGACGGGGTAGAAGCGGGCGTGCCTTGCGGTGGCAGCGGCGCAGAGTGCAGCACGGCGCTGACCGGGCGCGGCCACGACTCACGCAGCGGCCCTGCAGGCAATAGCCAGCCGTTGCCAATGCCTTCGTTGTTAAAGACGCAGACCTCCAGATCACGCGCCAGCGCGTGGTGCTGCAAGCCGTCGTCGCAGACCAGAACCTGGGTGTCCGGATAGGCGGCCAGCAAGGCACAGGCAGCATCGATACGCTGGCGCGCCACAAACACCGGCACGGCGCTGGCGCGGGCCATGAGCAAAGGTTCATCACCCACTTCTTGGGGCAAGGATTGGGGTGTGGCTTCCCGGCAGTCGTTACTGCTGCGACCATAGCCGCGCGAGATGATGCCAGGGCGCAGGCCTTGAGATTGCAGGTGTGCGATGGTGGCCAGCGTGACCGGGGTTTTGCCCGCACCACCCGCAATGACGTTGCCAATCACGATGACCGGAACGCCGGGGTGCTGTGCTTGCCGAATACCCCATGCATACAGTTTGCGCTGCAGGCCTGAGAGCGCCGCATACAGGCCTGCAGCGGGCAGCAAGGCACAGGCGGCCCAACCCCGTGTGCGCCAGATGCTGCGCAGCCGCTCTGAGCCGGTGCCCTGGTGGGCGGGGGTGGTCATGCAGCAGGCCTATTTGCCTGCCGATGCGGCAGACTGGGTCGCAAAAGTGATTTGCGACAGGCCCGCACGGCGCGCCGCTTCCATGGCCGATACCACGGCCTGGTGTGGTGCAGCAGCATCGGCGCTGATGATGACCACGCTGTCCGCGCCAGCGGGCGCTGCTCCTGCCAGCGCGCTGGCGATGGCGTCAATGGAGCGGTCTTCCAGCGTGATTTTGTCAATGGCATAGCGGCCATCGGCCGCAATCGAGACGATGACTTCCTTGGGGCGGTCACGCATTGGCTGGGCATCGGCCGTCGGGAGCGTTAACTGCAGCTCCGTGAACTTGCTGTACGTGGTGCTCAGCATCAAAAAGATGAGCACCACCAGCAGCACGTCAATGAAGGGGATCAGGTTGATCTCCGGCTCCTCGGCGCGGCGGGTGCGAAAGTTCATGGCCATGGGTGTTCCCGTTACCGCTGCGTAGGCGCTGGCTTGCGCAGATGATTGAGGTGGCGCACAAACTGCTCGCTGGCCAATTCCAGTTGCAGCAGGTAAGCATCGACGCGGGCGCGGAAGTACTTCCAGAAGATCAGGGCAGGGATGGCAACGATCAAGCCAAACGCTGTGTTGTACAGCGCAATCGAGATGCCGTGCGCCAATTGGCCGGGGTTGCCCGTGCCCATGGCGCCGCTGCCCGCTTGTGAGCCGAAGATTTCAATCATGCCAATCACGGTGCCCAGCAGCCCCAGCAAAGGAGCGGCAGACGCAATGGTGGCCAAAGCGCCCAGATATTTCTCCAGGCGGTGTGCCACACCGCGGCCTGCGGACTCCATGCGCGCGCGCACTTCTTCTTCGGTGCTTTGGGGGCTGGCGTGCAGCTGTTGCATACCACTGGCCAAGACTTCGCCCAGCGCACTGTTTTGCGCCAGTTGTTGCACCACATCGTTGGAAGGAAGCCGCTCGCGCGAGACGGCAATCGCTTCATCGAGCAGCTTGGGGGGAATCACGCGGGATGTTTTGAGGGCGACAAAACGTTCAAAAATCAGCGCCAGAGCGAAGATAGAACATGCAATAAGGGGCCAGATGGGCCAGCCAGCGGCCTGTATGATCGACAGCAACTTTTCTTCTCCGTGCTTGTAGGTGTTTGCGTGCAGCCGGGCATTATCACGCAGGCCTTGCCTTGTGCCTGTGTTTTGTAGGCTGATTGCTGATGTATTGGCACGGATCAAAGCTTGCATGCACCATTTGAGGCCGCTTATTGCTGAAGTAGCCGCCTGATTGTTCGATGTCTCACTTTGAATCTCCTGCTTTTGTATCCAAGCCCCGCGTCTGGGATGTGGGCACCTTGTGCCGCGCCATTGCCGATACGCTGGAGGCACGCTTTAACCCCGTGACGGTGCGCGGCGAGATCACCGGTTTTTCGCGCGCGGGCAGTGGGCATTGTTACTTCAGCATCAAAGACGCCAATGGGCAGCTGCGCTGCGCGATGTTTCGCCGCGCTGCCATGGCCATGGATTTCACGCCGCGTGATGGTGAACTGGTCGAGGTGCGGGGCAAGCTGGGCGTCTATGAGCAGCGCGGTGATTTGCAATTGATTGTGGACAGCCTGCAGCGCGCCGGGCAAGGGGCCTTGTTTGAACAGTTCCTGCGCGTGAAAGCGCAGCTGGAGGCAGAAGGCTTGTTTGATGCCGCGCGCAAACGCACGCTTCCCATCATGCCGCGCGGCATTGGGGTGGTGACATCGCTGGGCGCTGCTGCTTTGCACGATGTCGCCACCGCGCTGCGCCGCCGCGTGCCCCATATTCCGGTGCTGATCGCGCCAGCGCTGGTGCAGGGGGCCGAAGCTCCCAGCGCCATTGCACAAGCCTTGCAGCAGCTGTATGCCCTGGCCGCGTGCAAAGGTGAGCCCGGTGTGCCCGACATTGATGTGATCTTGCTGGTGCGCGGTGGCGGCTCCATCGAGGATCTCTGGGCCTTCAATGATGAGCAAGTGGCGCGCGCCATTGTGCAAAGCCCGGTGCCTGTCATCAGCGGAGTCGGGCACGAAACGGATTTCACCATCGCCGATTTCTGTGCCGATTTGCGCGCACCTACCCCTACAGCGGCGGCCGAGCTGGTGGCGCAGCCGCGCCAAGCATGGCTTGATGGGCTGGCGCTGATGGAGCAGCGCGTGCATAACGCGGTGCTGCGGCAGGTGGACCGGCAAGGCCAGCGTCTGGACGCTGCGGCCAATCGCTTGGGGCGCCCCAGCCAGCAAATGGCGCAGCAGCATTTGCGGCTTGCGCAATTGGGACAACGTGCGCGACATGGTGCGCACTTGAAAATGCAGCAGCAAGCCCATATATACCAAGGGCTAGAGGCCAATTTGGCTCAAAAAACTGCACGACGACTTGAGGTGCAGCGTCACCACCTGCAGCAGTTGGGCATAGGGCTGGAGTTGCTGAGCCCCCAGCGGGTGTTGGAGCGTGGCTACAGCGTGCTGACCACCCAGGCTGGGCAAGTCATTACCAGTGCGCAGCAAGCGCCTGTTGGCATGCCTTTGAAAGCGGTTTTGGCCGAAGGCAGTCTGGATGTGACGGTGACGCAGCCCAAATTGCTCTAGCGCCCTCGCGCGCATGCCTTGGCCTTTTACAGGCACGGCCCGTAGGTTTTAGCTGCAATCGGCGTGGCTTGTTCCTACAATGGCTGACAAGGCGTGTAGTTTGCGCCACGTCAAAATACACGTTTGATTTTTTTCCCTGTGCTGCAGCTTGCAGTGCAGCCCTTCTAACTATTTAAACCACGACAAGGATTCAAAAATGGAACATACATTGCCCCAGTTGCCCTACGCCATCGACGCGTTGGAACCCCATTACAGCAAAGAGACTTTCGAGTACCACCACGGCAAGCACCACAACACTTACGTCGTGAACTTGAACAATCTGATCAAGGGCACCGAGTTTGAAGCCCTGTCGTTGGAAGAGATCGTCAAGAAGGCTTCAGGCGGCATCTACAACAACGCTGCCCAGCACTGGAACCACAGCTTCTTCTGGAAGTGCATGACGCCTAATGGCGGTGCCGCACCTACAGGCGCTCTGGCCGATGCCATCAATGCCAAGTTCGGCAGCTTTGACAACTTCAAGGCCGAATTTGCCAAGTCTGCCGCTGGCAACTTCGGTTCCGGCTGGACATGGTTGGTTAAGAACGCTGACGGTTCCGTGGAAATCGTGAACACTGGCGCTGCAGGCAACCCCATCGTGGACGGCAAGACACCGCTGATCACTGTGGACGTCTGGGAACACGCCTACTACATCGACTACCGCAACGCGCGTCCCAAGTTCCTGGAAGTGTTCCTGAACAACCTGGCCAACTGGAAGTTCGCAGAAGAAAACTTCGCGGCCTAAAGCGTTCACTGACGCTTAGCTGTCATCGCAGACCATGACGATGGTCAAGCCCGCTGGTGAAAGCCCGCGGGCTTTTCTTTTGGCGCACTGGTAGATTGCACAGGCAAGCACTAAAAATGTCTTGCGTCAACTTGGTCTTATAGAAGAGTTTTTAAATAACTCTTGTAGAAGACTTAATAAAAAGGTTGGATGAACGGTTAGAATTTTGCATAGTGGGAGTCCGCTTCACGTATGCGAAATTTCTGACTGATGCTGTGTGCACAGAACAGAATTCTGCGCCGCGGCGGGCAACCCAGTCGGGAACAGGTCCTCAGTGCCTATTCACATCCCAGCAATCCATTGAGCCAAAAGCAAGAGATGACTACACAACAATCCACCATCATCTACACCCTGACGGATGAAGCCCCCCGTCTGGCGACCAGCGCTTTCCTGCCTGTGGTGCAAGCTTTCGCTTCCACTGCTGGTGTGAACGTAGAGACCAGCGACATTTCTGTGGCTGCGCGTATCTTGGGTGAGTTCAACGACCTGTTGCCCGAAGCGCAGCGCGTGCCCAACACCTTGGCCGACCTGGGCAAGCTGACACTCACGCCGGAAGCCAACATCATCAAGTTGCCCAATATTTCGGCATCGGTGGCGCAGTTGATCGCCGCCATCAAGGAATTGCAAGGCAAAGGCTACGCACTGCCGGACTACCCGGAAGACGCCAAGACCGCGGAAGACAAAGCCATCCTGGCGCGTTATTCCAAGTGCATTGGTTCGTCCGTGAACCCCGTGCTGCGCGAAGGCAACTCCGACCGCCGCGCGCCTGCTGCCGTGAAGAACTTCGCCAAGAAGAACCCGCACTCCATGGGTGAGTGGAAGCAGTGGTCGCAAACGCATGTCTCGCACATGCACGAAGGCGACTTCTACCACGGCGAAAAGTCCATGACGCTGGACAAGGCCCGTGACGTGAAGATGGTGCTGGAAACTGCATCGGGCAAGTCCATCGTGCTTAAAGAGAAAGTGGCGCTCAAGGACGGCGAAATCATCGACTCCATGTTCATGAGCAAGCAGGCGCTGTGCGACTTCTATGAGCGCGAATTGGACGACTGCAAGGAAGCCGGCGTTTTGTTCTCCCTGCACGTCAAGGCCACCATGATGAAGGTCTCGCACCCCATCGTGTTTGGCCACTGCGTGAAGATTTACTACAAGGACGCTTTTGCCAAGCATGGCAAGCTGTTCGATGAGCTGGGCGTGAACGTGAACAACGGCATGGCCACGCTCTACGAAAAGATCGAAACGCTGCCCGCTTCGCAGCGCGAAGAAATCATTCGTGACCTGCACGCTTGCCACGCCAACCGCCCCGAGCTGGCGATGGTGGATTCGGCCAAGGGCATCACCAACTTCCACTCGCCCAACGACATCATCGTGGACGCTTCCATGCCCGCCATGATTCGCCAAGGCGGCAAGATGTGGGGCGCGGACGGCAAGACTTACGACTGCAAGGCCGTGATGCCCGAGTCGACCTTTGCCCGCATCTACCAGGAGATGATCAACTTCTGCAAGTGGCACGGCAACTTCGACCCGCGCACGATGGGCACCGTGCCCAACGTGGGCTTGATGGCGCAAAAGGCTGAGGAATACGGCTCGCACGACAAGACGTTTGAGTTGACTGAAGCCGGGGTGGCCAACATCGTAGACATCGCCACCGGCGAAGTGCTGCTGACGCAGAACGTGCAAGCCGGTGACATCTGGCGCATGTGCCAGGTCAAGGACGCGCCGATTCGCGACTGGGTCAAGCTGGCCGTCACGCGCGCCCGCAACTCCGGCATGCCTGCGATTTTCTGGCTGGACGCATACCGCCCGCACGAAGCCGAGCTGATCAAGAAGGTGCGCACCTACCTGAAGGACCACAACACCGAAGGCCTGGACATCCAGATCATGAGCCAGGTGCGCGCCATGCGTTTCACGCTGGAACGTGTCGCGCGCGGTCTGGACACCATCTCGGTGACCGGCAACATCCTGCGCGACTACCTGACCGACTTGTTCCCGATTCTGGAACTGGGCACCTCCGCCAAGATGCTGTCCATCGTGCCTTTGATGGCTGGCGGCGGCATGTACGAAACTGGCGCGGGCGGCTCGGCGCCCAAGCACGTGCAGCAGCTGGTGGAAGAGAACTTCCTGCGCTGGGACTCGCTGGGTGAATTCCTGGCGCTGGCCGTGTCGCTGGAAGACATGGGCATCAAAAACGGCAACGCGCAAGCCAAGTTGCTGGCCAAGACGCTGGACGAAGCCACCGGCAAGCTGCTGGACAACAACAAGTCGCCTTCGCGCAAGGTCGGTCAGATCGACAACCGTGGCTCGCAGTTCTATCTGTCGCTGTACTGGACCCAAGCTTTGGCTGCACAGACCGAAGACGCAGCTTTGGCTGCCAAGTTCGCGCCTTTGGCCAAGACTTTGGCGGAGAACGAAGCCAAGATCGTGGACGAGTTGAACGCCGTGCAGGGCAAGGCGGCCGACATTGGAGGTTATTACCAGCCTGATGTCGCCAAGCTGGACGCCATCATGCGCCCCAGCGCCACCTTCAACGCGGCGATTGCATCGCTGGCTTGAGTGTGACAGAGCCCGCCGCGGATGAAGCTGCGGGCTTTAAAAAAGAGAGCTGCTTGCCCTGGTATGGCTTGGATTTGAGAGGTTAAACACTCGCAAAGCCAGTCAAACCAAGGGCAAGTAGCTCTCTTTTTGTGAGTTTGTGAGTCAAGCGTTACGGTTGTGAAGGCGATAGCGCTTTAAGGCTTGGCAAATGGCGCGCCGGTCAGCTTGGCACCGGCGCGGATGTTTTTAGCCTGGAACCAGCCCTGGTTCATCTCCAGCACATAGCGCACGGGCTGGGTGGAGCAGTGCGTGTTTTCATCGAGCGGCTGCATATCGGCCAGATTGACAATCGTGCCGTCATCGGCCACGAAAGCTGCTGTCAGCGGAATCAGCGTGTTCTTCATCCAGAAGCACTGCACGCCGGGCTGCTCAAACACAAACAACATGCCTTCGTGCTGGGGCATGGATTTGCGGTGCATGAGGCCCGTCTGGCGCTCGTGAAACTGAGCAGCCACCTGCGTATCAATGCGGAACATGCCTGCGCGCAGCTCGATGCGCGGCAGGTGCATTTGAGGCTCACCGGCCGGAGTTTGGGCCTGCGCGCAAAAGAGCGCGCTCAGTGCCCAGCATCCCAGGGCGGCCAGGCTCTGGCGTGTCATTGGGGGTAGAGAAAGCAGCATGGCGTGAATGATAGGTGGTTTGGACTTGGCGATGTGCGGCAGACTTGCTGTGCCGATCATGGGGCTGATACGGCGTAATTCGCGTTGGCAGGTGACGAATTGGCGTCAGGCCAGCGCCTGCTGTGGCCCCTAGAATCACCGCAGGAGGCATTACATCGCTATGACATCGAACACCTACATCCAAATCCCTGCGCAGGGCCAGAAAATCACGCTCAACGCGGACCTGTCACTGCACGTGCCGCACCAGCCCATCATTCCCTTCATCGAAGGCGATGGCGTAGGGCGCGATGTCACGCCCGTGATGCGCAAGGTGGTGGATGCCGCTGTGGCCAAGGCCTACGGCGGCGCGCGGCAGATTCAGTGGGTGGAAATTTATGCCGGCCAAAAGGCCACGCAGGTATATGGCCCCGATGTCTGGCTGCCCGATGAAACACTGCAAGCAGTGCGCGAGCACGTGGTCTCCATCAAAGGGCCGCTGACCACGCCGGTGGGGGGCGGTATCCGCTCGTTGAATGTGGCGCTGCGCCAGCAGCTGGATTTGTATGTGTGCCTGCGTCCGGTGCGTTACTTCCAGGGCGTGCCTTCGCCGGTGCGTGAGCCTGAGAAGACCAACATGGTGATCTTCCGGGAGAACTCCGAAGACATCTACGCGGGCATTGAGTTTGAAGCGGGCTCGGACAAGGCCCAGAAGCTGGTCGCCTTTTTGCGCGATGAACTGGGCATCGACAAAATTCGCTTTCCCGAGACTTCCGGGCTGGGCATCAAGCCCGTCTCGCAAGAAGGCACCCACCGCCTGGTGCGCAAGGCCATTCAGTATGCCATTGACCACGACAAGCCTTCGGTCACGCTGGTGCACAAGGGCAACATCATGAAGTTCACGGAAGGCAGTTTCCGTGACTGGGGCTACGAGCTGGCCGGCAAGGAGTTTGGTGCAGAGCTGGTCGATGGCGGCCCGTGGATGCAGCTGGCCAACCCCAGAACCGGCAAGACCATCACCATCAAGGACAGCATTACCGATGCCTTCTTGCAGCAAATTCTGATGCGTCCCAATGAGTACAGCGTGATTGCCACGCTGAACTTGAATGGCGACTACATCTCGGATGCGGTGGCTGCGCAAGTGGGCGGCATCGGCATTGCGCCGGGCGCCAATATGTCGGAGGCCATCGCTGTGTTTGAAGCCACGCATGGCACCGCGCCCAAATACGCGGGCAAGGACTATGTGAACCCCGGCTCCATGATTTTGAGTGCCGAGATGATGCTGCGCCACATGGGCTGGACGGAAGCAGCCGACCTGATCATCACCGCCATGGAAAAAGCCATTCAGAGCAAAAAGGTGACCTACGATTTTGCGCGCTTGATGGATGGCGCAACGCAGGTCTCCTGCTCAGGCTTTGGTGACGGGATGATTGCGCAGATGTAACGCCCCTTAAGGCACCCCAACCCCGCTCTTGTTGTGCGGGGTTTTTTTATGTGAAATTGGCATCTAGCCCTTGTGTAGCAAAGGCTGATAGCTATAAATTATGAATTCTTCGGTTTCTTCTTCCGCATCCTCGCCGTCCCCTGATGGCATGCAAGGGCGTGCGCGCACCATGGCCATGCTGGTGATTTTGAGTGGCTTGGTGCTGTGCGTGGTGGACAGCACCATGCTGAACCTGGCGCTGCCGCAGATGGCGCGCCAGTTTCAGATTGACCCTGCCCATACTTTGTGGGTGGTGAATGCCGGGCAGGTGGCATCGCTGGTTTTGCTGCTGCCGCTGGCGGCGCTGGGCGACCGGCTGGGCTACAAGCATGTGTACCTGTGGGGCATGCTGGTGTTTGGTATTGCCAGTGTGATGGCAGCGCTGGCACCCTCGCTGCCGTGGCTGATTGCTGCGCGTACCTTGCAGGGGATGGGCATGGCCGGGGCGCTGAGTGTGAATGGGGCGCTGGTGCGGCAGATTTTTCCGCGCAACCAGCTGGGGCAGGGCATGGCGTTCAACTCCATGGCCGTGGGGTTGAGCACCGTCATGGGGCCGGTGCTGGCCGCCGTGGTGCTGACTTACGCGCAATGGCGCTGGCTGTTCACCCTGCATTTGCCGCTGTCGCTGTGGATATGCTGGCTGGGCCTGCGCGCCTTGCCCAGGCCATACCGAGCGGTGGAGGGGGATCGCCTTTCCGTGCTGGATGTGCTGCTCAATATCGCCATGTTTGGCTGCATGTTTTTGGCACTCGACCGCATCAGCCACTACCAGCCAGGCAACGGCTGGACATGGTCGCTGCTGTGGCTGGCAGGTGCGGCGCTGACAGGCTGGTGGTATGTACGCCGCCAAAACCAGCAAAGTCAGCCCATGCTGCCGCTGGATTTGTTGCGCATACCGGTGTTCGCGCTGTCGATGGCGGGCTCGGTCTGTGCCTTCACTGCCCAGACCATGGCATTTTTGGCCATGCCGTTTCTGTTGATTGAGGCGCACGGCGTCAGTACTGGTCAAGCGGGCTTGTTAATCAGCGCCTGGCCACTGGCGCTGGCGGTAGCTGCCCCTTGGGTGGGTCGCCAGATTGGCCGCGTACCTGCCGGGCGCTTGGGCGCGTGCGGCATGGGCCTGTTTGCTGCCGGCATCTGGGCGCTGGCCTTGCTGCCCAACGATGCGGCCATCTGGAACATCGCCTGGCGCATGGCTTTGTGCGGCGCAGGCTTTGCAATGTTCCAGTCACCCAACAACCATACGATTGTGATGGCGGCTCCCGTGCACCGCAGCGGTGCCGCCAGCGGCATGCTGGGAACGGCCCGCCATACGGGGCAGGGTTTTGGCGCGATTTGTCTGGCAGGTGCCTTTGTGCTGTGGCCTGGTGGTGAAGGCTTGGCTGAGCAGCGCTCGCTGTGGCTGGCTGGTGGCTTTGCGCTGCTGGCGGCGTGCTTTAGTGCACTGCGCCATACGCCCGTGACCAGACCTCCAAAGCAGTGAGCACGCCAAACCTTGCACTGGCTAATGGGCCTCGTCAGTGGTTGCGATGGATGTCACGGTGCTGGGCTTGCGCTGCACCAGATAGAGCAAACCTTCAGGGTGAATGCATTGCACCAAGAGCTGGCCTTGGTTGGCTTTGATCAGTTCGTTGACCAGCATATTCATGCCTCCAGCCAAGGTGGGAGCCGGGATGATGCTCTCTTTATCAAAATGGTGTACGCCATGCAAGGCGCTGACGAGCAAGCCCAGCTTGCGGTTGTTGTGTTCCATCACTACGACTTGGCTTTGCTCCGTAATGCGGCTGGGCTGGCCAGTGAGCAGCGCTCCCAGGTCAAACACCCAGACATAGCCAGTGACCTGGCCTTGCGACTGGCGCGCCAAGGTGCCCAGGCAATGCGGCAGACGGCCTGCAGAAACCGGGCTGATGGCGGTGGCAGGCAGCGCTTCCAGCACAGATTGCGCGTGCAGCGCAAACAATTGCTGGCCGATGTAGAACGTCGCCATCTCAATGGCTGCTGGCGTGTTGACGTTGTGGATCGTAGGGGCGGTGGGAGACAGCGCGTTGTCTGAAGACTCCACGTGACCGAAGTTTTCCATCGAAATCGCCAGCACATCGTCGCGGTAGCCATCGGTGGTCTTGAACTCCCGGTAGCCGCGCGACACGCTGGCGCCCAGAATGCAGTATTGCTCCTGGTAGGTGGTAATGGCCGCATCGCTGTGACCACTTGCCAGTTGCAGCAGCTGCGGCGCAGGAAGCTGTACGGTGCTGCCGGGTGGGGAGGTCGGGTCAGTACTGGCCAGCACCAGGCCTTGGCGGTTGACATACATCGCCCGGCTTTTGGATTTGCCCACCAGCGCGCCGCTCAACATGGCTTGCAGCTCTGGAATGGCGTTGAAAACAATGGCAATGCCGCCCACGGCGCTGCCGTTTTCTTTGCGGATGGCGGCGTGGTAGACGTAAGTAGCTGCGTCGGTGCCGGCTTGGTCGGACGTCCAGACGCTGGCGTGGTAGGACTGATCGTCGCTCAGCTGCAGCACTTTTTGCAGCGTAACGGTATCTATGGTTTGCTCCAGCACGCTGCGCCCGTCGGTGAGCTGGGGTTGGCTGGCGCACAGAATCCGGCCGTGGCGGTCATACACCATCAAGCGGGTGTAAACGGTGTAGAGGCTGTTGATGTGCTCCAGCACCCGGGTGGCTTCTTGCTGCAAAGCGGCATCGGCTTGACCGTGCGCATGGGTCTCGCTGAGCAACTGGCGCAGCACGGGGGAAAGCGCCCACCAGCGGCAATCATTGGCGCGTTCATACAGGTTGCGATCCAGCAAATCCACCAGCAACTGGGTGAGTGACTGGCTATCGCGCAGCCCTGCGCTCAAGACGGTGTCGTACAGGTCGCGAATGGATTGGGTGAACACTTGGTTGGTGCGGGTGCCCGTCTCCCCAATTTGCTCCAGCACCGATTTGAGTTTGCTGGAGCCGCCGCGCTGGCCTGCCGTCATCACTTGCCCATTCCACACCACCCGGCGAATGGAGTCTGCAGCTTGGATGACGTCGTACAGCGGAGGGCAAAAGCTTTTGGCGTGGCCGAGCAGCCCTTGTGCCACATCGGCAGGCAAAGCATCCACGCAACGCATGATTTTGGTGCCAAAGGCTTGCTCAATCGGAATCATCACCTGGCCTTTCCAGCCGTCTGGGCCCGGATAGCCCTGGTAACCACTGGCTGACACGGTTTGCACCAAATAGGTGCGACCTGAGTGTGTGTATAAAACAGGTGCACCATTTTGGTTGGTAGGCACCTTGGTACCCAGCGCGATCCAGTGGCTGTCGCTGCTGGCAATCACCTGGTTTTGGTCGTTAAGAAGCAGGGCGACACTGCGACCTTCTGCGGCACTGCTGCCCGCGAAGATGCCGGCCATCTCCCCCAGAAAATCAAATGACAGGCACAAAATACCGCAAGGCTGACCCGTTTGCGGGTGCAGCATGCGGTGTGTGTATAGCAAGGCGTGGTCTTTGTTGGGGCGCAGGCTGGTGTGGCGGAAAGTTTCAACATAGCTGCCACTTTCCAGCGTCTGGGCCAGTACAGGATCGTGCGAGCCATCAACGGGGGAGGTTTCATCGATCTGCGCCACCACCGTTCCTACGGTATCCATGAGCATGATTTCGTCATAGACCGTGTATTTGCGCTGGTACTCGCGCAGGCGCTCGACAATGGGCTTTTCTTCCAGACCTTGCGCCACATAGTTGCACAGCGTCAGATCGGTGGCCAGAAAGCCCACGTCGGCGGTGCGCTCGTACAAGTTGCGCACCACGATGTCGATCACATGGTGGGCGCACGTGGTGATTTCTGACATGACCTCAGAAATCGACTCTGACACCATCGATTGCACCAGGTCTTTTTCCAGCCGCTGAAAGCCTGCGCGTGTGGCGGCCATCATGGGCAGCATGCTGTGTGCTTCTTCGGCGCAGTTCATTTTTGCCGAAGATTCAATGAGTCGCCACATGAGGTTGAGCTCATGCAGTGAACGCTCGCAACGCGCGACATCCCGCATAAACGGGATGAAGGTGTCAATATGAATATCGTTGTCTCTTGCCATGCCAGCCCTTTATGGAGGGCTGGATGGTCACTGCGCTCTTTTTTCCCAGCCCCTGTGCAGTGGTTTCATGCAAAAGCCGGGCCAAAAATTGATGGCGGTCAGTTTTTCTCAGTGCTTAGAGCACATCGAAGTTGTGCACCTGCACGGCACCGCTGGCCTGGTCTTCCAGATAGCGCTGCAGCGTGGTGCTGACGGTGCGAAACGCGAGCTCGTCCCAAGGAATGTCTTGCGGGGCAAACAGGCGCGCTTCGATCGTTTCGTGGCCGGGGTTGAACACATCGCTGCGCAGGCGTGCGCAGTAAAACACGTGCACTTGCGCCACGCGGGGCACGCTGATGACGGAGAACAAGCGGCCCATCTCGATATCGGCCCCCGCTTCTTCATCGGTTTCCCGCGCCGCCCCTTCCACCAAGGTTTCGTCCAGCTCCATAAAGCCAGCAGGCAGTGTCCACTTGCCCCAGCGCGGCTCAATATTGCGTTTGCACAGCAAGATGCGCCCGTCATCCATGACAGGGATGCAACCCACGACGTTGAGCGGATTCTGGTAGTGCACCACCCCGCATGCAGGGCAGATAGCGCGCACGCGGGTATCCCCATCGTCAGGCACCGCATGGCGCACTGCCTGACCGCACTGGCTACAGAATTTGATAGCAGCTCTAAAACTCATGGCTCAGTCTGTCATTTGGACACGCAAAGTGCTCAAGCCGTCGATGCCGCCTTCCAGTACGTCACCGACCTGTACAGCACCGACACCTTCAGGGGTTCCCGTCATGATCAGATCACCGGGCTGCAGCTCCCATGCCTGGGAGAGATGCTCAATGGTTTCGGCAATGTTCCAGATCAGTTGATGGGTATGGCTGCGCTGGCGGTCTTGTCCATTGACTTGCAGCCAGATGGCTGCATTTTCGATATCGCCTGCTTGCTCTGCAGGGGTAATGGCACTGATCGGGGCACTGTGCTCAAAGGCTTTGCCAATGCACCAAGGGCGGCCCTGTTTCTTCATTTCGTTTTGCAAATCGCGGCGAGTCATGTCCAGGCCCACGGCATAACCCCAGATGTGCTCGAAAGCCTGCGCAGCGGTAATATTTCTGCCGCCCTTGCCAATTGCCACGACCAGTTCAATCTCATGGTGCAAATTGCTCGTCATGCTGGGGAATGGCATGAAGATGGTTTCATTGCCTTGGTCAGCAGTCAGTACAGCATCTGCGGGTTTGAGAAAAAAGAAAGGGGCCTCCCGCCCGGTGAAGCCCATTTCCTTGGCGTGTTCTGCATAGTTGCGCCCTACACAGTAAACGCGGTGCACGGGAAACTGCTGTGTTTGGCCCACGATAGGCACAGCGGCTTGGACTGGTGGCGTAAACACAAAAGGCATAGCGGTCAGCTCTTAAACAAGAAGATGGAGAAATACCTGGCAGGCAGGTCGACGCGAGAGAAGTGCAGGCTGAAAGTGTGCCACGACTCCTCGTGCTGCTTGGCCTTGGACCACGTTATGCTGACAGGGTGAATACCACCAATTTTGAATCATCTGCCAGCTGGCTGGAGCCTGATTGGCCCGCCATTGCAGGCGTCCAGGCACTGTTTACCTGTCGCCAAGGAGGCAGGAGTTCAGCGCCTTGGGACAGCATGAACCTAGGAGACCATGTTGGTGACGACCCATGGCCGGTAGCCGCTAACCGCCAGCTTCTGGCAGATGTCATCGCGCAGCGCTGTGGCCAAGCAGTGCGACCTGTTTTCATGCAGCAAGTGCATGGCTGGGACGTGCAGGTGCTAGATCGGGAAGCAATAGAAGCACAAGCCTTCGATGCCTGTGTCAGCGATTCCCAAGAAGTCGCCTGCACCATCATGGTGGCGGACTGCTTGCCGGTGCTGATCGCCCACCAATCAGGCGTGGTAGTAGGGGCCGCGCATGCCGGCTGGCGAGGATTGGCAGGGGCCCACGGCTATGGCGTGCTGGAGGCCTTGTGGCAAGCTTATGCAAGCAAGCTGCAGTTGCATGGCATTACTGAAAACATTGCCAGCCACACCCAGGTCTGGCTCGGGCCCTGCATTGGCCCGAGTGCGTTTGAGGTGGGCGATGCAGTTCGAAGCACCTTTGCGCAGAGCCCCCAAACGCAGGCCTGCTTCGCGGCACACAATGCCCAGCCAGGCAAGTGGCTGGCTGATTTAGCGCAACTTGCGCGGCTGCGACTGCGGCAGATGGGGATAACTCATGTCTATGGCAATGATGGATCGCCAGCGTGGTGCACGGTGGGCAATCCCTCACTGTTTTTCTCGCACCGGCGCGATGCTGCTGTTTTGGGCACCACCGGGCGCATGGCCGCCTGTATCTGGAAAACCTGAAGCGTCTGCATTGCTGGTCTCATCTTGGGCTGCTTCCCACGCGCGTTGCTCGGATTCACGCTGCGCTTTGAGCCTGCGCTTGCGCTCAGGAGTGCCGAAGATGTAGATCAAAATGCCCATGGGCATCAAGCCATACATGAAGAAGGTAACGATGGCTCCGAGCACAGTGCCTTGGGAGCTACTGGCTTCGGCGATCGACATCGTGACCGTGACATACAACCAAGCGATAACAATTAAATACATGGCGGTGAACTGTGCCTGCTTTTATACAAGAGTGGTTGCTTGGGGCTTGATTCGCATCAAGCGGCATGCCTTTTGCTGAGCAAGCCCCAGGATGGCATTGCCACAATCCAAAGAGATGCATAACAATCGACGCTGTGAGCTAAATTGGCATGTTGGCTCATTTAGATTAATAAAGAAGGATGACAAGCATGAGTACCAAAGCACCTTGGGGACAAAGCGCTGAACAGTTTCAGCAGTTTTTTGCAGACCAGTGGGGCAAGGCAGTCTCATCCTTCCAGATGCCCGGTATGCCTACGGAAACTGCCAAAGTGCAGTTTGAATCAGAAAAAATACAAGCTATTCAGCAGGCCTACGTGCAAGAAGCTGCCAAGCTGTGGGCCAATGGCCTGGCACAGCCGGCCCCCTTGGCTGATCGCCGTTTTACCGGTGAAGGTTGGGAAGCGAACCCTCTGGCCTCCTTCACTGCTGCAACTTATCTGCTCAATGCCAAAGCGCTGACAGGCATGGCCGACGCGGTTCAGGGCGACGAGAAGACGCGCCAGCGGATTCGTTTTGCCGTAGAGCAGTGGGTCGCGGCCATGTCGCCGAGCAACTTCCTGGCGCTGAATGCGCAAGCGCAGCGTAAAGCGATTGAGACAAAAGGCGAAAGCCTGGCCAAAGGCATTCAAAACCTGCTGCACGACATGGGGCAAGGTCATGTCTCGATGACCGACGAATCGGTTTTTGAAGTGGGTAAAAACGTTGCCACGACCGAAGGCGCTATTGTTTTTGAAAATGCCCTGTTTCAGCTCATCGAATACAAACCGCTGACGGCGAAGGTGCATGAAAGGCCGTTTTTGTTGGTGCCGCCCTGTATTAACAAGTACTACATCCTGGATTTGCAGCCTGAGAATTCACTGATCCGCTATGCCGTTAGCCAGGGCCATCGCACGTTTGTAGTGAGTTGGCGTAACCCCGATGCTGCTTTGGGCCACCTCAGCTGGGATGACTATATTGAAGATGCCATGATCCGCGCCATCGGCGTGGTTCAGGAGATCGGGAATACCGACCAAATTAATGCGCTCGGTTTCTGTGTAGGCGGCACCATGCTTTCTGCCGCCTTAGCGGTACTGGCTGCGCGCGGCGAGAAACCGGTGGCCAGCGCCACATTCCTGACCACGTTGATTGATTTCACGCACACCGGCGTGCTGGATGTATTTATTGAGGAGGCCTTCGTACAGTTGCGTGAGCTGCAAATGGGCAAAGGCGGTTTACTCAAAGGCCAGGAGCTGGCTTCAACGTTCAGCTTCTTGCGGCCCAACGATTTGGTGTGGAACTATGTGGTGGGTAATTATTTGAAAGGCGAAACCCCGCCGGCCTTCGATCTGCTTTACTGGAACAGCGATGCCACCAACCTGCCCGGGCCTTGGTATGCGTGGTATTTGCGCAATCTCTATTTAGAGAACAACATGGTCAAGCCGGGCAAGCTACAGGTGTGTGGCGCAGCCATAGATTTGGGCATGCTGGATCTTCCTATCTATATTTATGGCTCGCGCGAAGACCATATCGTGCCCATCACGGCTTCTTATGCCTCTACGCAAGTGTTGCCCGGAGACAAGCGCTTTGTGATGGGCGCTTCAGGGCACATTGCAGGCGTCATTAATCCCCCAGCCAAAAACAAGCGCAGTCATTGGATTCGTGAAGACGGCGCTTTGCCAGCCACACACAGCGAATGGCTGGCTGGTGCACAAGAGTTACCTGGTAGCTGGTGGACGGACTGGAGCCAGTGGCTGCAAGCGCATGCGGGCAAGCAAGTTGCTGCCCCCAAACGCTACGGAAAGGGCAGCAAGTACAAAGCGCTGGAGCCAGCTCCTGGTCGCTATGTGCTTGAGAAGGCCTAATCCTTTGCTGGAACGTTGCTCATAACGCTAGGCCGTTATAGACAAATTTAACTATTTAGAGGGATCAATCATGGATGACATCGTTATTGTTTCGGCGGTTCGTACGCCGGTCGGTAAATTTGGCGGCAGCCTTGCCAAAGTGCCTGCCGTGGAATTGGGCGCGACCGTGATCAAGGAAGCCTTGCAACGTGCCAATGTGCCTTTGGATCAAGTGGGTGAAGTCATCATGGGCCAGGTGCTGACTGCGGGCGCGGGCCAAAACCCTGCCCGTCAGGCCATGATGAAAGCTGGTGTTGCCAAAGAGACGCCCGCGTTAACGATCAATGCGGTGTGCGGATCGGGCCTGAAAGCCGTCATGCTGGCGGCACAAGCCGTGGCAACCGGTGACAGTGAAATTGTTGTGGCGGGCGGCCAAGAGAATATGAGTCTTTCGCCGCACGTGCTGCAAGGCTCGCGCGACGGCCAGCGCATGGGCGACTGGAAGATGCAGGACACCATGATCGTGGACGGTTTGTGGGACGTCTACAACCAGTACCACATGGGTATCACTGCAGAAAATGTCGCCAAGGAAAACGACATTTCGCGGGCCCAGCAAGATGAGCTGGCCATTGGCTCACAGCAAAAAGCGGCTGCAGCGCAAGACGCGGGCAAGTTCAAAGAGGAAATTGTCCCCGTGCTGATTCCTCAGCGCAAAGGCGAGCCTCTCGTCTTTGAAGCCGATGAGTACATCAACCGCAAAACCAATCTGGAGTCGCTGGCCGGCTTGCGCGCTGCATTTGATAAAGCGGGATCGGTGACGGCAGGCAATGCTTCGGGGCTGAACGATGGCGCGGCAGCCGTGGTCGTCATGAGTGCCAGCAAAGCGGCAGCGCTGGGCTTGAAGCCCCTGGCCACCATCAAGGCTTACGCCACCAGCGGTTTAGACCCCGCCACCATGGGTATGGGCCCGGTGTTGGCTACGCGCAAGGCGCTGGAGCGTGCAGGCTGGCAAGTGGGTGATGTGGATTTGTTTGAGTTGAATGAAGCGTTTGCTGCCCAGGCTTGTGCGGTGAACAAGGTGTTGGGTGTCGAGGCGGCCAAGGTGAACGTCAACGGCGGTGCAATTGCCATTGGCCACCCCATTGGTGCATCAGGCTGCCGTGTGCTGGTAACACTGCTGCATGAAATGCAACGCCAGGATGCCAAAAAGGGCATTGCTGCGCTGTGCATTGGGGGCGGCATGGGCGTGGCGCTTGCTGTAGAGCGCTAAGCAGCATTCGGTACAAGCGCAGGCAGAGTTGATAAGACACAAAGACTGTAGAGCTGCGAAACGGGTTAACCGCAAGCTTTCGGCCGCTCGTTTGCAGCTACAGTATTTGAGACAAAACATATTTGAAATGTTGCTAATTAGGAGATTGTGATGAGTCAAAAAGTTGCGTACGTTACGGGGGGCATGGGCGGCATCGGAACTGCCATTTGCCAGCGTCTGCATGAAGATGGTTTCAAAGTGCTGGCTGGTTGCGGCCCGACCCGTGATTACAAAAAATGGCTTGATGAGCAAAAGGCATTGGGTTTTACCTTTTATGCATCGGTCGGTAATGTGGGCGACTGGAATTCCACCGTCGAAGCCTTCTCTGCTGCAAAGCAAGAACATGGCGCTATTGACGTGCTGGTCAATAACGCGGGCATCACCCGTGACCGCATGTTCCTGAAAATGACGCCCGAAGACTGGCAAGCTGTGATCGAAACCAACCTGAACTCCATGTTCAACGTCACCAAGCAGGTGGTCGGTGATATGGCTGAAAAAGGCTGGGGCCGCATTATCAACATCAGCTCGGTCAATGGGGCCAAGGGGCAGGCAGGACAAACCAATTACTCGGCCGCGAAGGCTGGCATGCACGGTTTCACCATGGCGCTGGCGCAAGAATTGGCGTCCAAGGGCGTCACTGTCAATACCGTGAGCCCCGGCTATATCGGCACCGACATGGTCAAGTCCATCCGCCAAGACGTGCTGGACAAGATTGTTGCCACGATTCCTGTCAAGCGTTTGGGCGAGCCCAAAGAGATCGCCTCTATCGTGTCTTGGCTCGCATCCAGCGATGGCAGCTACTCGACCGGTGCAGATTTCTCCGTCAACGGCGGCTTGCACATGCACTAAGCCAGCAATGGCGGCCCCCTTTTTTGGGCGGTCATGCTGACCAAAAAGCCCCCATGCTGCGCGCACTCAGCGCAAGGCATGGGGGTTTTTTAATGCGCTGCGCAAACGCGCAGCAAAGCTAAGCTGGAGTTAGAAAGGCTTTGCGCCCATCAAACCTGTCAACGCCAATAGCAGCAGCAATTGCAGCCCTAGCAAGCTGCGGCGCATGCCCACTTGCTGAGGCTGGGCCATACGCTTGGCAAAACCCAAGGCCAGGCCGTGCGCCACATACAGAATCAAACCAATGTAGGGGTACATCATGTGCTGCCAAGGGCCGACGAACGTCACGCCCAGGCCCGTCAAGGCTGCGATGCCGCCAAAGATGCGGGCCAGCACATAAATCAGGGTGGACTTGCCTGCGGGTTGAGTTTTCCACGCCATGGCCAGATAGGCGATCGACAGCAGCAGTGTGAGCACTGCGAACAGCATGTGGGAGTGTTTGAAAATGGTGTACATGAAGAAGGGTGCGGGAGTGGTATAAAAAATATAGCGGTCTGCCGTTGCTAATGCTTGCTTTGAGTGATGTTTATATTTGAAAGCAAGTATTTATAACGGCGATCCGCTCTCTTTTTAGAGGGTTGCTTGGAGCTTCTGGCGGCCCAGCCGCTCAGTGCCCAGGTGCTGGGCGAGTTTAGCGTCTAGCGGCAGCGGCTCACCATGTAACTGCGCTGCAATCAGTTCGCCACACAACACGGAGAGCGTAAGCCCGCGTGCGCCCAAAGCGGTATGTGCCCACAGGCCGGGGGCAGTGGCGCTGACCGGGCCTGCAATCGGCAGCCGGTCATGGCTGGCGCAGCGTACGTGCCCCCAGGTGGGCTGGCAACGGGTGTCGGCAGGGTCAAACCAAGGGGCCAGAGGGGCAGCGCTTTCAGGCAGCAGGGTGGCGAGCTTGGCGTGATTGGCGGCGTGCGCCACTGCTTGATCGACCGCGCTGACCGGCATCTGCGTGACATCGCGCTCAAACGTTGACCCCATGACCCAAGCTTGCCCTTGCTCCAGCGGAATGTGCGTGACCAAGTTGCCATTGCCGTTGACCGGGAAGGGTGGCAGCGCATAAGCGTTTTGCATGCTGTGATAGCCCCAGGTGATCTGGCCACGTATGGCCTGCAGCGACCAGGCAGCATCTTCAGGCAGCAAGGCCGCAGTCGCCGGGCCGCAGGCAAGGATGGCGATATCGGCATGGGCCAGCAACTGCCCTTGGGCATTCAACGCTTGCCAAGTGCCATGCTCCGTTGCCTGCAAGCGGGCAACGTGGGATTGGCCTTGAAACTGGATGTTGGCATGCGCCAGCTGCGCGCGCACCAGCCGTGCAGGTTGCACCCAGCCTGCTTGGGCGTGCCAGCAGGCAACAGTGTCTTCTGGCAGATCCGCGGTTTGCAGTTGGGCGCTGCTGGCTGCGTGACTCCAAGTAAGGCCGGGGCCTTGTGTCCAGTGAGCGGGCAAGCCGGTGCCACCATCGGCGCAATGCTCCAGCACGCCCGTGTGGCCCCAGTCTTCACCTTCTTGGCAGAGATCGCGCAAGCGCTGCAGCGTCATGCGTACACCGCTGCGTGAAAGGCGCGAGAGCACGCTGTCATCGGGCGAAACATGGGGGCAAAACAAGCCTGCAGGCAAGCCTGATGCGCCATCCGCCGGGCTATCGCCCTCGGCCAGTACCGTGACTTGCCAGCCTCGCAAGGCCAGACTGTACGCAGTGGCTGCACCTGCCAGGCCTGCGCCCACCACCAGCGCACTGCCTGCGCGCGCCACAGGCGCTGGCACAGCAGCGCGCTGCCGGGGTTCCCAGTGCGGCTCAAAGCGTGCGGTGGGCGGGGTGTCAGACGGCGCCTGAAAAACGAATCCAGCGGTTTGCAGCGCTTTCGCCAGCGAATCTGTGAGTGCGGGCACCTGCAACACCGTGCCACGCTGACAGTGGCGCGCCAAGGCTTTGATGCTGTGCGGATCGTCAGCAAAGTCCGCTTGGAGGCAGACGACATCGGCCACGCCGTTTTGCTGGCGCAGCATAGGTTGCACTTCGCCCACCCACAGCGTGAGCATGACGCGGCCTTGCTCAAAACTGATGCGGTGCACGCCAGGAAGCAGGCCATCCATGCGCTGCGCCAAGGCAGCAGCTTGCGCAGGGCTGGCTTCGCTGTGGCAGGCCTGCACTTCAGCAGGCGACAAAGCGCCAGGGAGCACCGCCGTAAATTGCAGCAACGGGCAGCGCTGAGGGTCGGCCTGCCACGCGGACCAAGCCGCTAAAAATCGTTCACCGTGCCCAAAATGGGTGTCCAGCATGTGCCACGCAAGGCGGCCCTGCCAAGCGTACAGCGGTGAATGGGGTGTTGAAAGCATAGATGGAACGCGTAAAAGCAGTGCTGGCATAGCCACCCGGCGGGGCGCTATTCCCAGCGCTGCTGGTAAGAAAACACAGGCAGTCGCCAGCCAAAACGAATGGCCGCCAGACGCAACGCCAGCCCACCCGCAAAGCAGATTGCGGTGCTGATGCCCAGAGGCACTTCCAGGGTCTGCAAACCAAGGTAGAGCAAACACACGGCCATGGACACACTAGCGTACAGCTCCCGCCTGAACACGACAGGAACTTGGTTGCACAGCACATCGCGCAAGATGCCGCCGCTGATGCCGGTGATCATGCCCGCCATGACGACCACCAGTGGGTCATACCCCAGCTTGATGGCCACATTGCTGCCAATCAGCGAAAAGGCAATCAAACCCATGGCATCCAGCAGCAAAAAGACATGCTTCATGCGCTGCATATAACGCGCAATGACGGTGGTCAGTAAGCCAGCAGACACCACCAGATACACATAGGTGGGGTGCTGCGTCCAGCCGATGGGGTAATTGCCCAGCACCATATCGCGGATGGTGCCGCCGCCCAAAGCGGTCACAAAGGCGATCACCACCACACCAAAAATGTCCATGTTGCGCCGCCCAGCGGCGAGCGCGCCCGACATGGCTTCGGCAGTGATAGCGATTAAATAGATGACGAGAATGACGTCCAGCGGGGTGCTGAAGACGGTGTGCAAGAAATCGGACAAGGTAGTCACGGGTGCAAAGCTTGGTGCTCACGCCCAAGCAGCCTGCTAAAAAAGAGGCTTCTTGGGCATGGGTAGCCTCTCCCGCTGTCCTTTTACCTGAGAGTTTTAGCGCCGCGCATGTTCGTCATGCACGGGCTTGCCCCTTCGGTGAACCGGCCGGTCTTGATGACCCCGGTTGCTCTCCAGTCGGCAATAGTGTTCCGTGGTACAGGGTGCCTGAGCGATTATGGGAGTTTGCGCCTTCGGTGGAGACTGGCATTGGTTGCCGCCTCGCTCTCCCACGGAATACAGAAGCTGCGATTATGGCGCGTCTCTGGCATCCCGCTAGCTTGCCGGGCATCTGGCCAATAAAAAAGCCCCGTAGTGAATTGCTACGGGGCTTTTATCGTCGTCTTCAGTGATTACGCCGAGGGTGGAACGTAACCGACCGCAGCATCTGCGCCGTCGCCAAAGAAGTGATTTTCCATCTGGCGGGCCAAGTATTGGCGGGCGCGGGCATCGGCCAGATTCAGGCGGTTTTCATTGACCAGCATGGTCTGGTGCTTGAGCCAGTCGGCCCATGCTTGCTTGCTGACGCTGGAGTAAATGCGCTTGCCCAGATCGCCAGGGTACGGAGGAAAGTCCAGACCTTCAGCTTCTTGGCCCAGTTTGATGCATTGAACGGTACGTGCCATGGGAGTGTCCTTGTGTGACTTCAGATGTTTGGGTAATAACGAACTGAAATCTTATTGGTTTAAGTTTTGAAGTCGTGCTTTCAGAATCCGATCCAACGGTGAAACGAACCGTTTTCCCCAACAAATACTGAAAGCAAAAATGAACAATCGCCGCAACTTTATCAAGATTCCCGTTGCCCTCAGCCTTTTGGCGGGCTTCACCTTCGCTGCCGTGCCATCATTTGCGGCCGACGCCGTGACCTTGCTCAACGTGTCTTACGACCCCACCCGTGAGCTGTACGTCGATTACAACAAGGCTTTCGCCAAGCACTGGAAAGAAAAAACCGGCCAAGACGTGACAGTCAAGCAGTCCCATGGCGGCTCTGGCAAGCAAGCGCGCTCCATCATTGATGGTATTGAGGCCGATGTGGCCACCTTGGCGCTGGCGGGTGACGTGGATGCCTTGGTCAAAAACGGCACCCACCTGGCTGCGGACTGGCAAAAGAAACTGCCGCTGAACAGCGCGCCTTACACATCGACCATCGTGTTCCTCGTCAAAAAAGGCAATCCCAAGGGCCTCAAAGATTGGAGCGACTTGGTTAAGCCGGGCGTGCAAGTGATTACGCCCAATCCCAAAACCAGCGGCGGCGCCCGCTGGAATTATCTGGCTGCCTGGGAGTTTGCCAAGCGCAAGAATGGCGGCGATGAAACCAAGGCCAAAGACTTTGTGCAGCAGCTCTATAACAACGTGCCTGTGCTGGACACCGGTGCGCGCGGCTCCACCATTACTTTCGTGCAGCGTGGTGTGGGCGACGTGCTGCTGGCTTGGGAGAACGAAGCATTCCTGGCACTGCGCGAGTTTGGTCCGGAGAAGTTTGAGATCGTTGCACCGTCGATTTCCATCTTGGCGGAGCCCTCGGTTGCCGTGGTCGACAAGGTCGTGGACAAGAGGGGCACCCGCAAGGTGGCGCAGGCTTACCTGGAATATCTGTACAGCGATGAAGGCCAGCAAATTGCCGCACGCAATTTCTACCGTCCCACCAACGAGAAGGTCAAAGCTGATTTTTCCAAGCAATTCCCTGCACTGGAGCTTTTCACCATTGACCAAGCCTTCGGCGGTTGGGACAAAGCGGACAAAGCGCACTTCGCCGACGGTGGCAGCTTTGACCAGATTTACACCAAAAAGTAATTTTTCCGCGCAAGCGGCCAGAGGGTGACGCTGCGCCCACCCTTGATTTAAAGGAGTGATCCATGTCTACTACCGCTGCAATTCCAGCCATCGATACCTTTTTGCCACGTGATGCATGGTGCGTACAAGCAGCATCGGTGCTGCGCATTACGGCCCGGCAATGGGGTGTGTATGGAGCATGGTGGCCTGGTCCCTCCGGACGCAACGCTGCCAACCGCGCTGGCAGGAAATAAGCATCAAATTGGCTGCTAGCCCTTATGAATAAAGGGCTAGTAGCTATTTTTTTGTTTGAAAGATCCCTATAGACAATGCAGTGCGAGAGGGGGTGAACTGCCCCATCAAGTTGAAAGAACTGGACGGCCTTCTCGCATGCTTTTTCGTTCTATGTACTGCGCGCGGCCTGTGGCACTCTGGGGCGATATCGAGGTTTTCGCCATCGCCAATATCCTGCGCCCTTGCCAGCCTGAGACAATGTCGCCCATCATGAGTGCTCAGAACGACAAGATTTCCCCCGACGCCCCCTACGCTGACATGCCCACCGGCAACCCCGATCTGCCCGATGGCTGGCTGGAAGTGGTTTCCATGGACATGGAAGCCAAAGGCATTGCCCGCAAGCCTGATGGCAAAGTGGTGTTCATTGACGGTGCTTTGCCCACCGAACTGGTCACGGCCAACGTGCACCGCAAGAAAGCCAATTGGGAGGCAGCCAGCCTGTTTGCGATCCACCGCGAATCGTCGCAGCGTGTCACGCCCGGCTGCCCGCATGCGGGCTTGCATGAAGGCGCGTGTGGTGGCTGCAAGATGCAGCACCTGCATATCAATGCCCAAGTGGCCGTCAAGCAGCGCGTACTGGAAGACAACCTGTGGCATCTGGGCAAGGTCAAGCCCGAAACCATGATGCGTCCCATCGAAGGCCCGACTTGGGGCTACCGCTACCGCGCCCGGCTGTCGGTACGGTATGTGATCAAAAAAGGCAAGGTGCTGGTGGGTTTCCACGAGCGCAAGAGCCGCTACATCGCCGACATGGAAACTTGCAAGGTGCTGCCACCCCATGTGGATGCCATGTTGATGCCCCTGCGCGAGTTGGTCGCCAGCATGGATGCGCGTGAGCAGTTGCCGCAGATCGAAGTCGCATGTGGCGACCATGTGACAGCTTTGCTTCTGCGCCACATGGTGCCGTTGACAGAGGCTGACCAGCAGCGTTTGCGCGATTTTTCGGCTGCTCACAACGTGCAGTGGTGGTTGCAATCCAAAGGGCCCGAGACCATCCACAAGATGGAAGAGGGCGGTGCGCAACTGTCGTACAGCTTGCCGGACTTTGGCATTCACATGCCGTTCCAGCCCACTGACTTTACGCAGGTCAACCCGCACATCAACCGCGTGCTGGTCACCCGTTCATTGCGCTTGCTCAATGCTCAAAAGCATGAGCGAGTGATCGACTGGTTCTGTGGTTTGGGCAACTTCACCCTGCCTCTGGCGACCCAGGCGCGCGAAGTGCTGGGTATTGAAGGTTCCGACACCCTGGTGCAGCGCTCGCACGAGAATTACGCGGCCACCAATGCCACCCGTGCAGAGGGCGACAAGTTGGCCCCCACCACGTTTGTTGCGCGTAACCTGTTCAATATGACGCCTGCGCTTTTGATGGCTGACGGCAACGCAGACAAGTGGCTGATTGATCCACCCCGTGAAGGCGCATTTGCGCTGTGCCAGGCCTTGGCAGATATTCACCAGATCCGCATCGGTGTCAAGCAAACCGGCGTGCCTACCGAGGAACAGCCCGACTTGCTGGCGCCGCTGCCGGAAGGTCATGAAAACTGGAAGTTCCCCAAGCGCATCGTGTATGTCAGCTGCGGCCCCGCAACCTTGGCGCGCGATACAGGCTTGCTGGTGAATCAAGCGGGTTACCGTTGCGTGCAGGCCGGTGTAGTGAATATGTTCCCCCACACTGCACACGTTGAAAGCATGGCAGTCTTTGAGCGTATCGACTAAGCAGGCGCAACATGCTCTGCGTGGTTCGTGATGCAAGCTTTGCGTTGCGCCACGGGGCACGTAAAAAAGCCCGAGTCAGCAATTTGCGACTCGGGCTTTTTTACAGTTGAGGCCGCACTCAGCTGCGAGGGCGTGCGTATTCGGTTTCGATATCGTTGTCTTGACGCGCCTTAGGCGCCTCAGGTTTTTGGGTGAACACGGAAGGAGAACCGTCGAGTTTGTGCTCGCGCATGTAGGCATCCATGTCTTTCCAACCTGCAAAAACCATGGCCTTTGGCGCCTTGGGGTTGAGGGTGTAACAGTCTTCAATGCCGCGCATGGCGTGGCGGCACGCACTGCCAACGGCTTTGGCTTCGTTTTCCCTGACCACGGTGCGTGGGTCTGGGCCCAAGCCAGGCACTTGGTCAAGACAGCCAGTCAGCAAGGCTGCTGCCCAAGGCAGCAACAAGACGGCAAGACGGGGAGTGTGGGCGGAAGTTTTTGACATGCTGAATCTCTATCGACAAGTGCTGCCAAATATTAAGCGTTTCTTGCGTTGCCCGTAAAAAAGGCTCCTGCAGGAGCCTTTGGTTAACCAGCCTTTAGCTGACTTAGTCGCGGTCACCGCCCATGATGCCCAGCAGGGCCAGCAGGCTCTGGAACACGTTGTAGATGCTCAGGTACAGCGACAGTGTGGCGCTGATGTAGTTGGTCTCGCCGCCATCCAGAATGCGCTTGAGGTCATACAGCATGAAGGCGGAGAAAATACCGATAGCCAGCATGGAAATCGCCATCATGCCTGCTGTGGAGCCCACAAACACGTTGATGACCGCACCGACCATCAACACCAGGGCGCCGACGAACAGCCATTTGCCCATGCCCGAGAGATCACGCTTGATCACGGTGGCCAGAGAGGCCATGACAAAGAATACGCCTGCAGTGCCGGCGAATGCCGTCATGATCAGTTGAGAGCCATTGCTAAAGCCCAGCACCATGCCAATCATGCGCGAGAGCATGAGACCCATGAAGAAGGTAAAGGCCAGCAGGACGGGAACGCCAGCGGCAGAGTTCTTGGTCTTTTCAATGGCAAACATGAAGCCAAAAGCGCCGACCATGAAAACAATCAAACCCATGCCGCCTGTGAGCGAGCGGGTAATGCCGGTACTCACACCAATCCACGCACCCAAAACCGTGGGCAACATGCTCAGTGCCAGCAGCCAGTAGGTGTTACGCAGCACTCTGTGGCGCTGCTGCTGCGAGATGCCGTAGCCTGCAGAGTCCAAAGTGTTCATATGGTTCATGGGGTGTTTTCTCCTGTAGAAGATGTAGCGAATTGCTAGTGTTCTGTCATTCTATGAGACAGCATTAACGCATTAAGTTCCCAAATCCTTCGTTTTTGCGCCAGTTTTCTTCAACTTTAAAGGTTGGAATGTTTTGCGCCCAAGTGCAGGGCTGAAGCGTTAATAGTCAGTATGCTTAAAGTTTGAATACAAAACCTGTTGGGACCTTTGCCATGAAGAATAAGTTTGAGTTGGAACTGGCCGATGTGAAGAAGATTGCTGCAGCTGCAGAAGCTGAAGCGCTGAAGAACAATTGGGCAGTGACGATCTCCATCGTGGACGACGGTGGCCACCTGCTGTGGCTGCAGCGCCTGGATGGCGCAGCGCCCATGTCTGCACATGTGGCACCCGCCAAGGCACGCTCTGCCGCCGTGGGCCGTAAGGACACCAAGGCGTTTGAAGACATGATTAACAATGGCCGCACTGCATTTTTGAGCGCGCCGTTTGTGGATGGTCTGCTCGAAGGTGGCGTTGCCATCATGAAGGACGGGCAGTGCCTGGGCGCGGTGGGCGTTTCGGGTGTGAAAGCTGCAGAAGATGCGCAAGTGGCCAGCGCAGGAATTGCAGCATTGGGCCTGTAAGCCTTGCTTCCAGCGCGTTGCCCACATCAAAAAAGCGACTTGAGAGTCGCTTTTTTGATGTGGGTGTCGTTTCATCGAAAAAAGGACTGGCTACGCATCGCCCTATCCAGGGTTTTGTTGGCTGGCCTAAACGATAGCGGGCCTCTGCCCGCATCGCCCCACGATGAAACTCAAAATCCGGTTTATTTGGTCAAAATGAGTTTGCCCAGCTTCGTCGATTGCAGGCGGTAGACGGCACCGTTGTGCACGATGGAAATCGACTTGTTGCCCCGCAGCAGCATTTGGCTGTCCACACTTAAATCTTGCAAAAGCTGCACGGCTGCAGCGGCCGTGCTGTCTGCCAAGACGGGTTGCACGGTAGGAAGGCGGCGCGCCATAGAGGTGGATTGTGTGGCTTGCATGGTGCGAAGTTGGAGGGCGTTGAAGTGGAGTTAATGATAACTATTCTTATTAAGGAGTCAACGCCAGTACGCTCCTGAAAGGCAACAAATTGTGCTTTTAAAGAGCGAAGAATTAAAAAAAGAGAGCGGAGCGCCATTGAGCAGCAACGCTTTCCAGCAAGTAAGTTGCTGAAACCTAGGAAATACCAGGGCTAGTAGCTCACTTTTTTGTCTGCCAATAAAGAAAAACTCCGAAGGTCTTGCAACGCTTCGGAGTTCTCGGCTGTGGAATGCTGTTGGCGCAGTGCTTATTGCTCAGGATGCGTCACAAAACCAATTTTGCGAATGCCTGCGTTTTGCGCGGCAGCCATGGCTTTGGCGACGCGTTCATAGCGCACTTCCTTGTCACCGCTGATGTGCAAATCTGGCTGCACATCCTTGGCTGCTTCTGCCTGCAGGCGGGTGAGTAACTCTTCGTCGCTGATCGCGTCTTTGCCCCAGAAGTACTGGCCTTGGGCATCAATGCTCAGGCTGATGTTTTGGGGCTTGACCACTTCCGGCTCATTGGAGACGCGTGGCAGATCCACATTGACCGCGTGCTTCATCACAGGCACGGTGATGATGAAAACAATCAATAGCACCAACATGACGTCCACCAAGGGCGTCATGTTGATTTCGTTCATGACTTCATCGCTGTCATCTTGGGTGCCGAAAGCCATGGCTTACGCGCCTTTCTTCAAGGGCAGGACGTTACTGTCGCTGGCTGTGGGCGTGGTATCCACGTTCATGCGGGCACCGGTCACAAAGTAAGCGTGCATATCGTGGGCAAAGCTGTTGAGGCCGTTAAGCACACCCTTGTTGCCGCGCACGATGGCGTTGTAGCCCAGCACCGCAGGGATGGCGACAGCCAGACCAAAGGCCGTCATGATCAGCGCTTCCCCAATGGGGCCAGCCACCTTGTCAATCGATGCCTGGCCCGAAGTGCCAATCACGATCAGCGCGTGGTAGATGCCCCAGACCGTACCGAACAGGCCGACAAATGGCGCTGTCGAGCCTACGGAGGCCAGAATGGCCAAGCCGGCCTGCATGCGCGCGGTGAACTCATCAATGCCATTGCGCAAGCAGCGTGTCACCCAATCAGACACGTCCAGCGTGTCATGCAAATGGGCGCTGGTCTTGCGGTGGTGGGAGATGGCTTCGCGGCCTTCCAGCGCCAGATAGCGGAAAGGATTGGCGGGATCGGAATTGAGTTTGTTCAAGCCAGAGCCAAAGTCTTCGCTGTGCCAGAAATCTTTGGCTTCTTTGGCATATTTCTTGTACTTCACGAGACCTAAAGCCTTGACGATGATGACAACCCACGATGCCACAGACATGATCAGCAGCAAGATGGCCACACTGCGGGTGACAAAATCGCCTTGCGCCCAGACGTGGGCAATGCCGAATTGGGATTCCATGAAAACTCCTGAGATAACTGTTTATTCGAGTACGAAATTGACGGGTACGATGTTCCACATAGCTTCAGGAACACCATTGCGTTTACCGGGGACAAAGCGCCAGCGCTGCACGGAGGCAAGCGCAGCTTTGTCCAAGCGGTCATAGCCGCTGGATTCTTTAAGTTCAATTTGTTGGGGCAAGCCATTTTCATCAACCAGTACGCGCAGCATGACCTTGCCTTGCTCGCCCATGCGGCGGCTGATGGATGGGTAACTGGGGCGAGGGTTGTTCAGATACGCAGCATTACTGGATGGCAACTGCACCTCAGCGCCAGAAGGTTTGGCCGGTGCCGTCGGCGCAGCCACTGGCGCAGGAGGGGCTGGTGGCGTTGCCTCCGCTAGGGGAGCAAGTTCACTTTCTAACGTGCCTGTTGGCGCATCTGGCGCAGGAGTTGGATCTGTAATTGCCTTTGGTAACGGTGGAGTTTTTTGCACCGGCTTCGGCGCTGGTTTGGGCTTTGATGGCGCCGGTGTGGGTTCGGGTGGTTCAGGAACGGGTGGAGCCGGCGGCGCTGGAGCAGGTGGCTCAGGTGCTGGCGGCGCAACGAACTGCGCAATAACTTGTGCAGCAATGATTTGCGGCTCAGGCGCCCGCTCCATACCGTTTTGCAAAGCCCAGATTCCCCCTACATGCAGCGCCAATACGGCTGCGGTAATGAGGGTTTTGTTGCCAAGGCTGCCAGCAGGAGCGAATCGTTCGAAGGAAGACATAAATATCAGAAACCGGTCGTTCAACCGGTTCATTCAGCCACTTGGCACTGGGGCACGGCGGGAAATGCACCCACCACGTTTCAGCCAGGTGAATACAGAAAAATTACTTGTGAAATATCCACCAAGTACAGCCCAGAACAAGAATCAGGCTGCCTGCAATGCTTGAGATGAAGGCCATGCGTTGCTCTCCAGAATGGACGTGGCGAGCTGAACTGGCTGGGCGGATTCATTATGGATGGCAGCGCTGTTGCCTCGGGCGCAGCATTTGGCAACCACGTCGCGCGCACAGGTTTCGCAACGACCGCATTGGGTAGCAACACCAAGCTCGAATTGAATTTCGTCAAAGCTCATGCCAGCATGGGCATGGCGTGCAATTTCGCGATCTGAAACTCGGTGGCAAACACAGACGATCATGGCTACAAGCAGTTTTGGCTGGCTGTTATATGGTGCTGTAATTATAAATGCGAATTCATCGCATTTGCAAGTAGCGTGCAATAGCTAGGCTGCCAACGCGTGATCTCGATGAAAAAGCAAGGCGAAAAAAAACCGGCATGCGCCGGTTTTCTCAAAGCTGTCGCAATTATTTGACGTGCTTGCCGATCAGGCCAGCCATCTCAAACATCGAAACTTGGGGCTTACCGAAAACTTCTTTGAGCTTGGCATCTGCATTGATCATGCGCTTGTTGGCAGCATCTTGCAGGTTGTTAGCCTTGATATAGACCCACAGCTTGCTGATGATTTCAGTGCGGGGCAGGGGATCTTTGCCGACTACAGCAGCCAAAGCAGCGCTGGGAGTCAGGGGTTTCATGAAGGCGGCGTTGGGTGTGCGCTTTTTCGCAGGAGCTTCGGTAGCTGCGGGAGCTGCAGCGGATGCCTTCTTTGCAGTTGCCATTTTGACTTTCCTTATTGGTGAGTTTTATGCCAGCTGACGCAGGCGCATTTGCCCAAGTTCATCTGGTTGGGCTTGATGCTAATGGGAAAAATTCACCTTTCCAAGCGGACGAACGTGTTTTTTAGCCGGAATTGTTGTGTCGTGACACTCTAAAGCGCAAATCCTGTATCGATTCTTTGCAATTTACCGCAGCGATGGGAGGATGAGCGCCTACTGCGCACCCACGCATTTCTCTTGTAGCTCTTATCAATAGGAAGGTGTTTTATGGAGATCGCTTTTCAAACGTGTGACTTGTGTGACGCACAAAAAGCTAATGCAAACGGTGACCTGCGCGTGTTGCCACCTGTCTTTCAGCACTACGGCGGTCTTGAAAAGTTTGCAGGCGCTGTCGCAACGATCAAGTGTTTTGAAGACAACACGCTGGTCAAACAAATTTTAGATACTCCAGGCGATGGGCGCGTTTTAGTCGTTGATGGAGGCGGCTCGTTGCGTAGAGCGCTGGTCGGAGGCAACCTAGCGGCTGCAGCAGCGCGCAATGCTTGGGCGGGAATATTGGCGTTTGGCTGTGTGCGTGATGTAGTTGAGTTGCGCGCAACCTCGGTCGGCATTCTTGCTTTGGGCTTGGTGCCAATGCCCACTGAAAAGCGTGGGGAAGGGCAATTAGGTCTTGCAATTGAAGTGGCAGGCATACGCATCAGTGAGGGCGATTGGCTTTATGCCGATGCAGATGGAGTAGTCATTTCTAAAGCTCCTTTGCATGCCTAGAGAGGCGTGCTTGTAAAGATTTCACTGGGTAGGCATTGCTTTTCACATTGTGAGAGTAAAAGTTGTTGCGTTGCAGCATTTTGTTTTCACCTAGAAGAAATTGATTTCACATTGAGATATTTGTTGATAACCAATTGATTATTAAAGTTAAAAATATTAGTCTTGTATAAGATAGAAGATGTTGAATAACTCTTCTATAAGACTTAAATTTAGCTACAAGCCGGAACACAAACGGCGCAACTTTTCACTTTTTGCCCCACTCTTCACTGGAGATCGACATGCCTGAATCCCTGAACCAACAACTGAGCCGTGAACAACAAATTGCCGCCTTGGAAAAGGATTGGGCACAAAACCCCCGTTGGAAGGGTGTGAAACGCGGTTACTCTGCAGCCGATGTAGTGCGTCTGCGTGGCAGCCTGCAGCCAGAGCACACACTGGCCAAGCGCGGTGCTGAGAAACTGTGGGAAAAGATCAATGGTGGCTCCAAGAAGGGCTATGTGAACGCGTTTGGTGCGATCTCTGCCGGCCAGGCCATGCAACAAGCCAAGGCTGGCTTGGAGGCTGTGTATTTGTCCGGCTGGCAAGTGGCTGCAGACGGTAACACGTCGGAAACTATGTACCCCGACCAGTCGTTGTACGCCTATGACTCGGTGCCGACCATGGTGCGCCGTATTAACAACACCTTCAAGCGTGCAGATGAAATTCAATGGAGCCGCGGCATTAACCCAGGCGATCAAGAGTTCATTGACTACTTCTTGCCGATCGTGGCCGACGCTGAAGCAGGTTTTGGCGGTGTGCTCAACGCGTTTGAGTTGATGAAGAACATGATCGCTGCTGGCGCATCGGGCGTGCACTTTGAAGATCAGCTGGCTGCAGTCAAGAAGTGTGGCCACATGGGTGGCAAAGTACTGGTGCCGACGCAAGAAGCCTGCGAAAAGCTGATCTCAGCCCGATTCGCAGCTGATGTGATGGGCGTATCTACCATCGTCTTGGCACGTACCGATGCTGAAGCTGCCAACTTGATTACTTCGGATCACGACGCCAACGATAAGCCTTTCCTGACGGGAGAGCGCACCCAAGAAGGCTTCTACCGTGTCAAAAATGGTTTGGAGCAATCCATCAGCCGCGGTGTGGCATATGCCCCTTACGCAGACTTGGTGTGGTGCGAAACCGGTGTGCCCGACATTGGCTTTGCCCGCGAATTTGCACAAGCTGTACATGCAGCATGTCCAGGCAAGCTGCTGTCGTACAACTGCTCGCCATCGTTCAACTGGAAGAAAAACTTGAACGACAGCCAGATTGCTTCGTTCCAAGAAGAGTTATCGGCTTTGGGCTACAAGTTCCAGTTCATTACCTTGGCAGGTATCCATATCAACTGGTACAACAGCTTCCAGTTCGCCCACGCTTACGCTCGCGGCGAGGGCATGAAGCACTATGTCAACATGGTGCAAGAGCCAGAATTTGCCGCGCGCGACAAGGGCTACACCTTTGTTTCGCACCAGCAAGAAGTTGGCGCCGGCTACTTTGACGACGTCACTACCATCATTCAAGGTGGTTCGTCTTCCGTGAAGGCGCTGACAGGCTCCACTGAAGAAGAACAGTTCCACTGATCAGCTTCGTCAGCAAGCGCGGTGGGGCGCTTTCTGACCTGCTGAATGTATGACTTGGCATGTGCCCGTAGCTTCGGCTACGGGTTTTTTTGTTTGTACAACGCTAAAATACTTTGTAGAGCTAACCAACAAGGGCGAGAAAGGCATTCTGGTTATGACACCGCGAACGACGAACACCAAGATGTTGAGCAGTCAATAAGGCTGCGTGTTCGCGCCTGCCCGGAGTTGTATATATCCATAAAAGCGCGGACGAGTTCCGCGCTTTGCTTTTTTGACGGCTCGCGCGCTCCTGTTATAGATAAAGATAGTTAAGGATTTTCATGTTAAAGATCACACTACCTGACGGTTCGCAGCGCGAATTTGATGGCCCTGTCACCGTCATGCAAGTGGCCGCATCGATTGGCCCCGGTTTGGCCAAAAACACCGTAGCAGGCAAGATCAATGGTCGTTTGGTGGATGCTTGCGAGCTGATTGAGCAAGACGCCAAGCTGCAGATCATCACTCCTAAGGATCAAGATGGGGTGGAAATCATTCGCCACTCTACGGCTCACTTGGTCGGTCACGCCGTCAAGCAGTTGTACCCCACTGCAAAGATGGTGATCGGCCCTGTGATTGAGGAAGGCTTCTACTACGATATTTCGTACGAGCGCCCCTTCACGCCAGAAGACTTGGCTGCCATCGAAGCGCGCATGAAAGAATTGATCGCGCAGGACTATGACGTAGTCAAGAAGATGACACCCCGTGCGGAAGTTATTGAAGTATTCAAGTCGCGCGGTGAAGATTACAAGCTGCGCTTGGTGGAGGAAATGCCTGATGAGCAGGCAATGGGCTTGTACTATCACCAAGAATATGTGGATATGTGCCGTGGTCCCCATGTGCCCAATACCCGTTTCTTGAAGGTCTTTAAGTTGACCAAGCTGGCGGGTGCTTACTGGCGCGGAGATGCTAAGAACGAGCAATTACAACGTGTGTACGGCACCGCTTGGGCTGACAAGAAAGACTTGGCCGCCTACATCACCCGGATTGAAGAGGCGGAAAAATGTGACCACCGCCGTTTAGGCCGTGAGCTGGATCTCTACCACATCGACGAGTGCTCGCCAGGCACCGTATTCTGGCATCCCAAGGGCTGGAGTGTGTGGCAAGAGGTGGAGCAGTACATGCGCCGCGTCTACCGCGACAACGGCTACCAAGAAGTCAAAGGACCGCAGATCTTGGATAAGACTCTGTGGGAGAAGACTGGGCACTGGGACAAGTACCGCGACAACATGTTCGTAACGGAGTCTGAAAAGCGTGACTACGCTTTAAAGCCCATGAACTGCCCAGGTCACATCTTGATCTTCAAACAAGGCATCAAGAGCTACCGTGATTTGCCGTTGCGCTTTGGGGAATTTGGTCAATGCCACCGCAATGAGCCAACCGGTGGCTTGCATGGCATCATGCGCGTGCGTGGATTTACCCAAGACGATGGCCATATTTTCTGTACTGAAGATCAAATTCAGCAAGAAGTGCTGGACTTCAATCAGCTGGTGCAAAAGGTGTATGCCGATTTCGGCTTTACCGACATCATTTACAAGGTGGCTACACGCCCCGATGCACGTATTGGCTCCGATGAAAGCTGGGATAAGGCAGAAAAAGCATTGTTTGATGCCTTGAAGGCTTCGGGCTGCGAATACCAGATCGCAGTTGGTGATGGTGCTTTCTATGGTCCTAAGATCGAATACACATTAAAGGATGCATTGGGTCGTCAGTGGCAGTGCGGTACTATCCAAGTCGATTTTTCTATGCCGGAGCGCTTGGATGCTGAGTATGTAGGTGAAGACGGCAATCGTCACCGCCCTGTCATGCTGCACCGTGCCATCGTGGGTTCCATGGAGCGTTTCATTGGAATTTTGGTTGAGCAATTTGCTGGCGCATTACCAATTTGGTTAGCGCCTGAGCAGGTGGCTGTACTCAATATCACGGACGCACAGGCGGATTACGTGAGAGAAGTTGTCTCAAAGTTGCAAAAAGCACTGCCTCATCAAAGCTTTAAGGTGGTGTCTGACCTGCGCAATGAAAAGATCACGTATAAAATACGCGAGCATGCATTGCAGAAACTGCCTTATATCCTTGTCGCGGGTGACAAGGAGAAAGCGGCAGGCACTGTCGCTGTGCGTGCCAGAGGCAATAAAGATTTGGGTGTAATGAGTGTGGATGCGTTCATTGAATTGCTTCACCAAGATATTACAAACAAAGTCTGATGGAAATTGCGCGGCAGCCGTCGCGCAATTTCCATCAATGCAAGCAGCTACGCTTTTCGTAGCGATTTGAATTTAGGGTGAGAGCCATAGCTACAGAATTCCGTGACCGTCGCCATCGCGAGGAACGTAAACACCGTCTGAACCGTGAAATCATGGCGCTTGAAGTGCGCTTGTCCGGTCCTGAAAATGAACCAATTGGCATTGTTTCTATTCAAGAAGCTTTGCGGATGGCCGGTGATTTGGATGTCGATTTGGTGGAAATTGCCGCTACGGCAAATCCTCCTGTCTGTCGTTTGATGGACTACGGCAAGTTCAAGTATCAGGAGCAAAAGAAAGCTGCTGAAGCGAAGTCCAAGCAAACTGTAATCGATATCAAGGAAGTGAAATTCCGTCCCGGTACCGATGATGGCGACTACAACATCAAGCTGCGCAACATTCGCCGCTTCTTGGCTGACGGTGACAAGTGCAAAATTACTTTGCGCTTCCGTGGTCGTGAGATCACGCACCAGCAGTTGGGCATCGATTTGCTCAACCGCTTGCGCGATGATTTAGCGGATTCGATCCAAGTCGAGCAATTCCCGAAGCTGGAAGGCCGACAAATGGTTATGATGATCGCCCCTGCACGCAAGAAGCCTGTAGCTGGCGCTGCCAAGCCTGCTGCAGATGCATCGGCTGGTAGTCAAGCTGCTTAAATGCGGTAATTTTTTTCGGGAGCCTGCCTGCGAGGGCAGGTTTCTGTTTTGCTGCTTGCAAAAGCAGTAAAAGCTGGCGAAAGCCGGCACCCCAGAAGTGTCTCGGGGCCGACAAGTTTGTACAGCGTTGTGCAAACGCCTCACGAGCACAACTAATAGGAGCATTCACATGCCCAAAATGAAAACCAAGAGCAGCGCGAAGAAGCGTTTTCGCGTTCGTCCAGGTGGTACCGTCAAGCGCGGTCAAGCCTTCAAGCGTCACATCTTGACCAAGAAGACCACGAAGAATAAGCGCCATTTGCGTGGCACTACCTCCGTGCATGAAGGCGATATGGGCTCCATCGCAAAGATGTTGCCTGGCGCTGGTCTGTAATTCACTGACGAACTAGGAGAAAAACATGCCTCGCGTCAAACGTGGTGTAACGGCCCGTGCCCGTCACAAAAAAGTAATCGCCCAAGCTAAGGGTTTCCGCGGTCGTCGCGGTAATGTCTTCCGCGTCGCCAAGCAGGCGGTGATGAAGGCTGGGCAATATGCCTACCGTGACCGCCGTACTAAAAAGCGCGTCTTCCGCCAGTTGTGGATTGCCCGTATCAACGCCGCTTCGCGTGAATTGGGTCTGACATACAGCCAGTTCGCCAACGGCCTGAAGAAGGCAGCCATCGAAATCGACCGCAAGATGCTGGCCGATATCGCTGTGCACGACAAGGCTGCTTTTGCAGCCATCGTTGACCAAGTAAAGGCCAAGCTGGCTGCTGCTTGAGATAACGATCGGTAGCAGCTAGTGATGTAGTAGCTACTGGCGCACTATCAGCAAGGGCTAGGGCTTGAAAAGGCACTAGCCCTTGTTTATTTTTAACGTCGATAAAGAGTCGGTATGAACGAGTTGGATTCTCTGGTCGAGAGCGCACAGCAGCTGTTTGCGCAGGCACAAACCCCCGCTGATCTGGAAAACGCGAAGGCGCAGTTTTTGGGTAAATCGGGCAAAGTGACCGAGCTCATGAAGGGCATGGCGCAGCTTTCCGTCGAAGAGAAAAAGTCGCGTGGTGCTGCCATTAATGTGGCCAAGCAAGCGATTGAAGCGGCCTTGACAGCCCGCCGTAAAGCCTTGGCCGATGCCGAATTGCAAGCGCACCTGAAAGCCGAAGTGCTGGATGTGTCTTTGCCAGGCCGTCGCCGTGGCACGGGTGGTCTGCACCCTGTATCGCTGACGCTGGAGCGCATCGAAGCGATTTTTGGCTCCATGGGCTTTGATGTGGCTGAAGGCCCAGAGATCGAATCTGACTGGTTTAACTTCACGGCGCTGAACACGCCCGAAGACCACCCCGCGCGCTCGATGCACGACACCTTCTACATTGAAGGCGGCTCCGAGCACGCACCCAATTTGCTGCGCACGCACACCAGCCCGATGCAGGTGCGTCACGCGGTGCAGCATGTCAAGAAATACCGCAATGCGCTCGATGCTGGCCAAGGTATGCCGGAGATTCGCGTCATTGCCCCGGGCCGCACCTACCGTGTGGACTCGGACGCCACGCATTCGCCCATGTTCCACCAGTGCGAAGGCCTGTGGATTGGCGAGAACATGAGCTTCAAGGATTTGAAGGTAGTGTTTACCGATTTCTGCAAGACGTTCTTTGAGTCGGACGATCTGGTGCTGCGTTTCCGCCCCAGCTTTTTCCCGTTCACCGAGCCTTCGGCGGAAATTGACATTCAGTTCCAAAGCGGCCCGCTGGCTGGTAAGTGGCTAGAAGTGGCTGGGTCTGGTCAGGTGCACCCCAACGTGGTGCGCAATATGGGGCTGGACCCCGAAAAGTACATCGGCTTTGCCTTTGGCATGGGGCCTGATCGCCTGACCATGCTGCGCTATGGCGTGAATGACTTGCGCCTGTTCTTCGACGGTGACATTCGTTTCCTGTCGCAGTTCCAGTAATTAATAAAGTGAGCGCCTTGCCCTGGTAAAACCTAGCATTTGATGTGGTTTCACCTTGAAGTGCAATAAACACTAGGGCATGTAGCTCTTCTTTTTGAAAAACGCAGTCCCGCCAGCCTCCCTCAACCACCTCAAGTGAAGTGGGCGCTGGCAAGAACGCCAAAGAGTCTGACTATGCAATTTCCTGAATCCTGGTTGCGCCAATATTGCAACCCGAATCTGTCCACCCAGCAACTGGCCGATACCTTGACCATGGCCGGTCTGGAGGTCGAAGAACTCGATCCCGTCGCGCCTGCGTTTTCGGGCATCGTGGTGGGTGAAATCAAAGAAGCCGTACAGCACCCCGACGCTGACCGCCTGCGCGTGTGTCAGGTGGATGTGGGCGGCCCTGAGCTGCTGAGCATTGTTTGCGGCGCGCCGAATGCGCGCGTGGGCATCAAAATCCCTTGCGCCATGGTGGGTGCTGAACTGCCGCCCGGCCCGGACGGCAAGCCGTTCAAGATCAAGATCGGCAAGCTGCGCGGTGTGCCCAGCTACGGCATGCTGTGCTCGGCCAAGGAGCTGGGTGTGGATGACGATGCCAGCGGCCTGCTGGAATTGCCACTGGATGCCCCTTTGGGCCAGAACATCCGTGAGTATCTGAATCTGGATGACACGCTGTTTACGCTCAAGCTCACGCCCAATCTGGCGCACTGCCTGAGCGTGTACGGCATTGCCCGTGAAGTGTCCGCCTTGACGGGTGCGCCTTTGCAGGCTATTGATTACCCGCAAGTGGCTGTGGCTTCGCAAGACAAGCTGCCCGTGAAGATTGAAGCGACCGATCTGTGTGGCCGCTTTACCGGCCGCATCGTGCGCAATGTGAACACGCAAGTGAAGACGCCCCAGTGGATGCTGGACCGTCTGGCACGCTGCGGTCAGCGTTCGGTCTCGCCGCTGGTGGATATTTCCAACTACGTGATGTTTGAGCTGGGTCGTCCCAGCCACATTTTTGATCTGGACAAGATCGACGGTGGTTTGACGGTGCGTTGGGGCAAGGAGGGCGAAACGCTCAAGCTGCTCAACGGCAACACGGTGAAGTTTGATGGCTTCACGAAAGTGGGCGTGATTGCCGACGACAAGGCTGTTGAATCCTTGGCCGGCATCATGGGCGGCGATGCGACGGCGGTGTCGGATGAAACCAAGAATATCTACATCGAAGCGGCGTTCTGGTTCCCCAAGGCGGTCGCTGGCCGTTCACGCCACTTCAACTTCTCGACCGATGCGGGCCACCGCTTTGAGCGCGGTGTAGACTCTGAGTTCACCGTCGAGCACATCGAGCGCATCACCCAGCTGGTGCTGGAAATCTGCGGCACGCCCGAAACGCAAGTGGGCGTCATGGACGACCACCAGCCCAATATGCCCGTGGCCAAGCCTGTGCAATTGCGTGTGGCCCGTGCTGCCAAGGTGATTGGTATGGCAGTCACGCAGCAGCAATGCCTGGATGCACTGAACGGTTTGGGCCTGCCCGCTGTGGTGGCCGAAGAAGGCGTGATCAGCGTGACAGCGCCAACGTTCCGCTTTGACATCAACCTCGAAGAGGATTTGATCGAAGAAGTGGCGCGCATGATCGGTTACGAAAACCTGCCGACCACCAAGCCCTTGGCCCCGATTGCGCCCAAGCTGCGTGCGGAAAACCAGCGCAGCCCGTTTGCGGTGCGCCGCGAGTTGGCCGCGCTGGGTTATCAGGAAACCATCAACTTCTCGTTTGTGGAAGCGAAGTGGGAAGAGGAGCTGGCCGGTAACACCAACCCGATCAAGCTGCTCAACCCGATTGCCAGCCAGCTGAGCGTAATGCGCTCCAGCCTGCTGGGCTCGCTGATGCAGGTGCTCAAGTTCAACGTAGACCGCAAGGCTGGGCGCGTGCGCGTGTTTGAGCTGGGACGCGTGTTCCTGCGCGACGACAGCGTGGTGGATTCGGACACAACCGTGAAGGGCTTTTATCAGCCCATGCGTGTGGCAGGTCTGGCCTATGGCGCTGCCGACCAGCAGCAATGGGGCCGTACTGAGGCAAAGGTGGACTTCTTTGACATCAAGGGCGATGTCGAAGCCCTGCTGGCACCGCTCAAGCCCGTGTTCGAAGCGGCGGAGCACCCTGCCATGCACCCCGGCCGCTGCGCCCGCGTGCTGCTGGACGGCAAGGCGATTGGCTTTGTCGGCGAGTTGCACCCGCAGTGGCGCCAAAGCTGGGATCTGGCCCAGGCACCGGTGATGTTCGAGCTGGAGCTGGATGCCGTGCTGATGCGCTCGGTGCCCACGTTCCAGTCGGTCTCCAAGCAGCAATCGGTGGAGCGCGATATTGCCGTGGTCGTCAAGGAAAGCGTGACCCACGCGCAGGTGATGCAGGCCATTGAAGGCGCTGTGGCGGGCGGCATTTTGCGCGCTGCGGTGCTGTTTGATGTGTTCCGCCCCAAGGCCTTGAAGGCGGGCGAGGTGGCCGCGCCGGGTGCACTGGCGCAGGATGAAAAGAGCCTGGCTGTGCGTCTGACATTGGGCAGCAATACTGCAACGCTGGCGGAAGGGGAAATCGACGCCGCCATGCAGGCAGCTATTGCGGCACTACAAACACAGGTTGCTGCGCGTTTGCGTGGCTGAGGTGGATATGCAATCGAAAAACGTTCTTGTAGACAGTGATCTGGACAGCGTTGGCGCTTTGACCAAGGCGCAGCTGGCAGACTTGCTGTTTGACCAGCTGGGCGTGAGCAAGCGTGAGGCCAAAGACATGGTAGATGCCTACTTTGACTTGATCTCGCAAAGCCTGGTCAAGGGTGAAGATGTGAAGTTGTCGGGCTTTGGCAATTTCCAGATTCGTACCAAGGCGCCGCGCCCCGGTCGCAATCCCCGCACGGGGGAATTGATCCCGATTGAGGCGCGCCGTGTGGTGACGTTTCATGCCAGCACCAAGCTCAAGGAACATATCCAGGCTTGAGGCGTTGGTTGGTGTAATCCGATGGAAAGTGGCGCAGTTTTTAGAGATTGCGCTATAAAAACAGGGTTACAATAACGCTCATCGGAATGTGGCGCAGCCTGGTAGCGCACTTGCATGGGGTGCAAGGGGTCGCGAGTTCGAATCCC
>JADKLW010000063.1_pt1 | contig 62540 bp, 66 predicted proteins | sample 8641881 | NCBI WGS metagenome assembly JADKLW01 (sample SAMN16272185, study PRJNA661076) | feces metagenome | isolation source: fecal sample from diarrhoea affected cattle B | host: Bos taurus | place: South Africa: Lokaleng Village, Mahikeng | collected 2019-09
ACATCGCGCTGACAGGGATGCCCCGGCATCCCGAACAAAACAAACCCCGCCTTAGTGCGGGGTTTTGTTTTTGAGCGCCAGGCAGGCTGCGATGTTCAAATAGCAAGACACCTCGAAGGTTCCGCTCGGGCTTTACAGGCTTGCGCCGCTCGATCAGCCTTCGATGACGTTCGGCTCGATTTCCAGAACCACCCCGAAGCGTAAATTGATATCCGTCTGGATACGCCGCGCCAATGCCAGGATCTGCTTACCACTGGCCTGGCCATGGTTGACCAGCACCAGAGCCTGCAGGCCATGCACTCCGGCATCACCTTCGCGAAAGCCTTTCCAGCCGGCCTGCTCAATCAACCAACCGGCGGCAAGCTTGACTTGCCCATTGGCTTGGGGAAAAGCCACCAGATTTGGATGGCACTTGCGCAACTCATCGGCCAGCGACTGTGGCACCAGTGGATTCTTGAAAAAACTGCCGGCATTGCCCAGCACCTGTGGATCAGGCAGCTTTTCACGGCGAATGGCACAGACTGCATCGCTGACATCGCGCGGGGTCGGGTGTTCTACGCCTGCCTGTAGCAACCTTTGCCGCAGGGGGCCGTACTCCAGCTGCAAACGCGGAGCCCGTCGCAATGCGAAACGCACCCGCAGAATGATGAAGCGCCCCGCTTTCTGCTTGAACAGGCTGTCGCGGTAACCGAAGGCACAAGCCGCTGCATCGAATTCGCACAACTCGCCCGTGGTGTGATCGAGCGCGGTCAGCCCGGCGAATACATCGCTTATTTCCACACCATAGGCGCCAACGTTCTGAATCGGTGCCGCACCTACGGTGCCAGGGATCAGGCTCAGATTCTCCAGACCGGCAAGACCCAGCTCAAGGCTATGCAACACAAAGGGATGCCAAGGCTCGCCCGCCTCCGCTTCCAGTACTACGTGATCACCCTCGTCGGAAAGTACGCGAATACCGCGACTGACCAGCCGCACCACCAGTGCCTCTACATCTGAGGTAAAGAGCAGATTGCTGCCGCCGCCAAGCACGCGCAGGGGCAACCCCAGGCGCTGCGCCGCAGCCAGCGCCTCGCGTACCTCCTGATCGTCATGCGCCTGGGCGAAGTAGCGCGCCCGCGCTTCCACGGCAAAGGTGTTGAATGGCTTGAGGGAAAAATCTTTTTCGATGATCAGGCTCACAGACGCGTCCTGATTTCGTTCAGCAACGCTGCGCTGGCCTGCTCAACCAGGTCCAGTACCTGCTCGAAGCCATCATCCCCCCCGTAATAAGGATCCGGTACGGCATCGCAACCCAGACCGTAGCGCCTGAGAAACAGGTCCAATTCGGCCCGGCCATTGGCCGGCTGCATCTGCTGCAGGTGTGCCAGATTGTCGTGATCCATCGCCAGGATCAGGTCAAAGTCCTGGAAGTCTTCGGAACAGACCTGCCGCGCCCGCAGCGACGCAAGATCGTAGCCACGACGACTGGCAAACTGACAGCTGCGCTTATCCGGCACCTTGCCCCGATGCCAGTCAGCAGTGCCGGCAGAATCAATATGAATGCGTTCAGTCAGGCCAGCGGCCTGCACCTGATGGCGGAACACAGCTTCGGCGGTGGGTGAACGACAGATATTGCCCAGGCAAACGAACAGCACCTTCACACTCAGGCTCCCAGCAGGCGGCGAACGCGCTGCAGATCTTCAGCAGTGTCCACTCCGGTCGGGGGCGCCTCGATGGCGTCAGCGACATGAATCCGCTGGCCGTGCCAGAGCGCACGCAACTGCTCCAGACACTCGGTGCCTTCCAGCCAACAGGGGCCCCATGCAACAAAGTCGGCCAGAAACCCGGCCCGATAGGCATAGATGCCGATATGCCGGCGATAGGGAACGCCGGATGGTAGTACTGCACGATTCTGGGCGAACTCGTCGCGGGCCCAGGGTAGCGGTGCGCGACTGAAGGTCAGCGCCAACCCGTTGATATCGCTGAGCACCTTCACCACATTGGGGTTGAACAGTGCCTGTGCATCGCTCAGCGGTTCAGCCAGGGTGGCGATGGCCGCTTCCGGATGCGTCGCCAGATTGGCCGCCACCTGGTCGATGAGCGCCGGTGGAATCATGGGTTCATCACCTTGGACATTGACCACAATGGCATCCGCAGCCAACCCCAGCGCTGCGGCAACCTCGGCCAGGCGGTCGGTTCCGGACTCGTGATCGGGCCGGGTCAGCAGCACTTCAGCGCCAAACTCGGCGCAGGCGGCGACAATCCGCGCATCATCGGTCGCCACAACCACTCGCTGCGCCGCACTTTTGCACGCCTGTTCCCAGACGTGACGAATCATTGGCTTACCGGCGATATCCTGCAGGGGTTTGCCCGGCAGGCGACTGGAGGCATAGCGCGCCGGAATGACCACGGTAAACGCTGGTTTCATTTATCGAGTCGCTCGTCCACGTCCAGGGTGCGGGCCTCGCCTTCGAGCATCACCGGAATGCCATCGCGCACCGGGAAGGCCATTGCATCGACCTTGCAGATCAATTCGGACTTGTCGTCGGCCAGCTTCAACGGACCTTTGCACAGCGGGCAGGCGAGAATATCGAGCAGTTTGGTATCCATGGCAGTCCTTGGATGCAGCCGAGCGCACCGGACAGCGCGAGCGGCTCAGGGTGATTGGGGCAGCAAGCGATCCAGCCGGGTATCGAACCAGGTCACGAAGGCCGCTGACGGCTCGGCCTGGACCTGCAGATAACTCCAGCCCGGCAACGCGAATGCCCGGCATTTGACCGCATCCTTCTCGGTCATGATCAGCGGTAGCGCGGGGCTGAAAGTCAGCTGCTCCAGGCTATAGCAGGCATGATCGACGAAGGGGTGCGGAATCGGTCGCCAGTGTAGCGCCTCAAGCGTGGTGAAGAAACGCTGCGGATTGCCGATGCCCGCGACCGCGTGCAGCTGCTGCTCCGGCGGAAAGTGATCCAGTGGCCAGGCGTCGTCACTGACCAGCTCTATCAGCCGCGATGGGCGCAGGGTGAAGCCATAACCTTCAGCGCTGTCGGCCTCGGCACCGTTGAACAGCACCGCATCGACGGACCGCAATCTGTCAGCAGGCTCACGCAACGGACCGGCAGGCAGGCAGCGCCGGTTGCCAAGCCCGCGCACGGCGTCGATCAGTACCAGTTCCAGATCACGGGCGAGCCGGTAATGCTGCAGGCCGTCATCGGACAGCACCAGATCCAGCGGCTCGCTTTCGAGCAGGGCGCGAACGGCGCGCGAACGGTCCGGGTCGATCATCAGCGGGACCCCGGTGCGCTGCACGATCAGCAACGGCTCGTCGCCCACCTCCGCCGCCGAATGTTCGGGCAGCACGCGCCAGGGGTATGAAGGAGGCCGGGCGCCGTAGCCTCGGCTGACCACGCCGACCTTCAGCCCTCGCCGGCGGCAGTGTTCGATCAACCAGAGAATCAGCGGCGTCTTGCCGGTGCCGCCAACCGTGATGTTGCCCACCACGATAACCGGCACCGGCGCTCGATAGCTGCCGGCGCTGCCTACAAGGAATTTCCTGCGCTTGGCAGTAACTACCCGCCGATACAGCACTTCCAGCGGAGCGAGCAGAGACAGGGCCGGATGCCCCTCATACCAGGCGCGCTGCAGGCGTTCAACAAATGACATCAGGGCTCCGGCTGGACCTCGACCGTGGTGATGCGCAGGTGCGAAAAGCCAAGCTTGCCAGCAGCATCCATGGCCGTGACCACCGCCTGATGCGGCGCCTTGCCGTCGGCACTGATGACCATCGGCAGACTGGTGTCGCCCCCCGATTCCTTGCTGAGCGCAGCCATCAAAGTGCCCAGGTCATGTCTGATCAGCGGGTTGCCATTGAGGCTGAAATGGCCCTCGACGTCGATCAGCACTTCCAGTTGCTTGCTTTCGGTTGCCTGCGGCGGCGTGCCGCTGGCGGCTTCCGGCAGATCGACCTGGAGCTGGGTTTCACGGGTAAAAGTGGTGGTGACCACAAAGAACAGCAGCAGAATGAATACCACGTCGATCAGCGGCGCCAGGCCGATATCGACGTTCTCCCGCGCCTTGCGTCTGAACTTCACGCCTTGCCCTCACCGAGATCGACATCGCGGTCGCCCTGCACCACCTCGACCAGCTTGATGGCTTCCTGCTCCATGCCGACCACCAATTCCTCGACGCGACGCGTCAGGAAGCGATGGAAGAACAGTGCCGGAATACCGACCATCAATCCTGCCGCCGTGGTGATCAGCGCCTTGGAGATGCCGGAGGCAAGCAACGAGGCATTGGCCATGCCCGAGCCCATGAAGGCACTGAAGATTTCGATCATGCCGAGCACCGTGCCGAGCAGACCGAGCAGTGGAGCAATGCCGGCGATGGTGCCGAGCGCATTGAGGTAGCGTTCGAGATCATGAACCACCCGCGCCGCGGCTTCCTCGATGCACTCCTTCATGATTTCGCGACCATGTTTCGAGTTGGCCAGCCCCGCCGCCAGAATTTCACCCAGCGGCGAATCGGCGCGCAGTTCCTTGAGCTTCTGGCTGCTGAGTTTCTTGTCCTTGATCCATTTCCATACCTGTCCCAGCAGGTGTGGTGGCGTCACGCGGCTCGGCCGCAGGGTCCACAACCGCTCGGCAACGATGCCTGCCGCCGCGATGGAACACAGAATGATGGGCAGCATGATCCAGCCGCCCGCTTTGACAAGCTCCCACACGAGATGAATCCCCCTCGGAAAAGTGGCGCAACTCTAGCATAGGAGCGGCAGCCCGCCGACGGCCACGGTTCTCATTTTTCCCGCCAGAATCGTCGCTCGCCACGCAAGCCCAGAACCGGTCCGAAGCTGCCAAGACGAATTCTGACGGCACCCAACTCGGCGGTATCGTGAAGCGCCGCGCCCGATGCCTGCAAACGCCGGACTACGTCCGGGTGCGGATGCCCAAAGGCATTGTGCAAACTGCGTGAAACCAACGCGTCATCGGCACCTACAGCCTCGATAAAAGCAGCCGAAGATGAGCTGCGACTGCCGTGATGCGGCAGTAACAACCAGTGCGCCGCGATCTCCACGTCGCTTTCTTGCAACGCTCGCTCGGCGGGCATATCGATATCCCCGGTGAGCAACAGGCGTTCGCCAGCGGCCTCGATCAGCAGCACACAGGACGCCTGATTGCCATTACGCGCCCCGGACCACTGCCAGAGCACAAAGCGTACGCCATCCCACTCCCAGCGCTCACCGGAGCGACAGTTTTCGGCCTCCAGCGAGGCCGGCAGTCTTTGTGGCTCACCACTGATAACCCGTGGTGCCGGCATGTGTCGCTGGATCGCCTCGGCGCCACCGGCATGATCGCTGTCGGCGTGACTGAGGATCAGCAGATCCAACCCCTGCAGGCCAAGCGCCCGCAACGAGGGAAACACCACGCGCTCACCAATATCGAAATCGCCGTAACGCGGCCCCGCATCGTAGAGCAGCGCATGCTCGCGGGTACGCACCAACACCGCCAACCCCTGCCCCACGTCCAGCACCCATACCTCCGCCTGCCCAACCGGCAGCTTCTCTTCCGGAGCAAACAACAGCGGCGCCAGCAACGCCAACCCGAGGGGCCGCAAGGGCACTCCGGCAGGCAGCAGAAGCAACAGCATACCCAGCGCCACCAGCAGCCAGCACCATAGCGGCAATGCAGTCGACAACCAGGCCGGCTGCCAGCCGGCCAGCAGCTCCAATGCTGCAAACAGAGCGGCCAGCGCACCACCTGCCAACCACAACAGCGACTCACCGACCGGAGGCAGCCACAGCAACAGGGTCCCCAGCAGAGACAAGGGCACGATCAGCGCGCTCACCAGCGGCACCGCGAACAGATTGGCCAACGGCCCGCTGATACTCACCGGCAAGCCCAGCGCAAGCAGAACCGGCAGCAGACCCAGAGCCATGCCCCACTGAGCGCGCCCCAGTGCCCACCACCAACTCCAGTTACCGAGCCGGCCACGAAAGATCAGAATCAGCAGCGCCACCGCTGCAAACGACAGCCAGAAGCCGGACTGCAGACTCACCAGCGGCTCAATCAGCAGCACGGCGTTAAAGGCCACCAACAACGGCAACCAGACACCCAGATGCCGAAAACGCAAGCGCCAGAGCAACACCAGTGCAACCATCATGCAGGCTCGCTGAACAGGTACCTCGAAGCCTGCCAGCCAGCCGTAGCCAAGCGCACCGAATAGCGCGAGACCACATGCGCAGGGCAGCCAGGGCAGGCGCTCCGGCCATAAACCGCAGCGTGCTAACAGCGCCACCAGGCCATAGAGCAGACCGGCGAGCAGGCCTACATGCTGTCCCGAGATCACCATCAAATGAATGGTTCCGGTGTCCTGCAGCGTTCGCCAGTCGGCAGCGCTCAAACCGCTGGCATCCCCTACCACCAACGCTGCAATACCCCCTGCTCGCCCCTGCGCCTCAACAGCCATGAGACGCTGACGCAGCCGGTCTCTCCAGGCCTGGCTTCCCGTCGCGCCTGCAACTCGCTGGCCGGCCTTGATCGTACCGTTGGCGCCGACCCGGCCCGCCAGCAGCCAGGCTTCATAATCGAATGAATGGGGATTGACCAGGCCTCGTGGTCGTTTCAGCTTGGCTGCCAATCGCCAGCGTTCCCCGGCCTGCAGCACCGGCCCGCCGTACCAGGCCAGGCGTACTCGCGAAGGCAGGCCGGCATGCCGTGAAGTGATATCCACCAGCTCGAAGCGCACCACACCATTACGCATGTCCGGCAAGCCGACCACCTGCCCTTCCAGCCAGAAGGTGCGACCGTCGAGTTTTGTCGGAAGGCGGTCATCCAGCGCCCACTGAGCACTCAAGCAGGCCCAGCCAAGCCCGAAGAAGAAAAACGATAACGCCCGGCAGCGCGTCGGCAACAATGCCAGCCCAGCCAGTAACAAGAAAGGCAGCGCCCACATCGGTGGCAGCTGAGGTAGAAAGCGCAGCAGTAGCAGGCCTGCCGCCAGCGCCAGCATCGCTGTACGCATGGTATCTCCCGGAATCCGTTCCAGAGGGGTGAGCACGTCTCGATGTCTCTCGGCGGCCCGCTACGACGGTTTCGACATCCTGTCGAATACGCCAAAGTTTATACCTAATGTCACAAACTCCTGTCAGGACCGGGTCTCGTTTCAGGCATAATCGCGAAGCTTAAGCCCGCCAGAGAAACGCCATGCCGCGTCGTTTTTTCAAACGCTACATGCCGCACCCGGATCGTATAAAGGAGAACAAGTCCCTGCGGTTTCTGGGCGCGCTGATCCATGACCCCAACCTCTGGCACCTCAACCGTCATTCTGTATCCCGCGCCATGGCCATCGGCCTGTTCTGGGCGATGATCCCGATGCCCATGCAGATGCTCACGGCAGCGGCCTGCGCCTTGCCCGCCCGTGCCAACCTGCCGATTGCTGTAGGACTGGTCTGGCTGACCAACCCGCTGACGATGCCAGCGGTGTTCTACTGCAACTACAAGGTAGGGACCTGGCTCATGGATACACCTGCCTCGCCAATGCCAATGGAGTTGAGCCTCGCCTGGGTTCGCCAGATGCTCGACAGTCACTGGCAACCCCTGTATCTCGGCTCTTTCGTGGTTGCCGTGGTGCTGGCCGTGCTGGGCTACGCCGCAACCCAGGCCTACTGGCGATGGTGGGTTGGGCGCAGCTGGCGCAAGCGCCAGCAAGACCGCCGCTGAAGGGACGCCCTTACTCGTAGCGCAGTGCTTCAGCGGGCTGTGTCTGCGCGGCACGCCAGGCAGGATAGAGCGTGGCGAGAAAGCTCAGAGCGAGCGCTGCAAGCGTTACCAGAAGAACATCCTCCAGGCGCAGCTCGGACGGCAGGGTACTGATGAAATACACGTCGGAGCTGAAAATATGCTGCCCCGATGCCTTTTCCAGCCAGCCCACCAGCGCGCTGACATTCAATGCACCCAGCACGCCCAGCACAGTCCCGATCAGGGTGCCGGTCAGGCCGATGATGCTGCCCTGCACCATGAAGATCGCCATGATCTGCCGCGGCGTGGCGCCCAGCGTGCGCAGGATCGCGATATCGGCGCGCTTGTCAGCCACCACCATGATAAGAGTCGCAATGATGTTGAATGCTGCCACAGCCACGATCAGCAACAGCAGCAGACCGATCATGGTCTTCTCCATCTTCATCGCACTGAACAGGCTGCCCTGGGTCAGTGACCAGTCCTCGCTCCGGTAACCCTCGCCCAATTGCAGAGCAAGTTCGGCGGCGATTTCCGGCGCCCGGTAAAGATCGGCCAGACGCACCCGTACGCCCTCCACCTGCTCCGGCTGCCAGCGCAGAATACCTGCCGCATCGACGCGATGGATAATCGCCAGACTGCCATCGAGCTCCGCACCCACCTTGAACACACCAACCACGTTCAGGCGCTGCATACGCGGCGTGATACCACCTGGCGTGTCGCTGATCTCGGGCACGATAACCGTCAGTTTGTCACCCAGTTTCAGACCGAAGCGACGCGCTGTCATCAATCCGATGATCACTCCAGCCTCACCCGGCTTCAGGTCTTCGAGGCGGCCCGCAACCATTTTCTCGGCCAGCGTCGAAACCCCGGCTTCGGCCTGGGGATCGATGCCGTTGATTTCCACCGGCTGCATGCTGCCCCTGAAGGAAAGCATGCCTTCGAGTTGGGTAATGGGCGCGGCACCCAGCACAGCCGGATGCGCCACAATGCCGTCTGCAACCGAAGCCCAGTCATCGAGCGGCTGCCCGTCACCCTTGACCACCGCATGGGGCACCATGCCCAGAATCCGCTCGCTCATTTCGCGCTGGAAGCCATTCATCACCGACAGCACCATGATCATTGCCAGCACGCCCAGCGACAGGCCGATCATCGACGTCAGCGATATGAACGAGATGAAATGGTTGCGCCGCTTGGCCCGCGTGTAGCGGCTCCCGATGAAAATGCTTAAGGGTCTGAACATCAGCCAGCCACCAGCCGGCCATCTTCCAGGCGCAGGATGTGGTCCATCTGTCCGGCCAGCTGCGGGTCGTGCGTCACCACGAGAAAGGCGGTGCGCAACGAGGTGCTCAGCTCCAGCATCAGGTCCTGAATGCCCTGCGCCGTGTGGTGATCAAGATTACCCGTAGGCTCATCGAGCAGCACCAGCGCCGGGCGATTGGCCAGGGCGCGGGCTATCGCCACACGCTGACGCTCGCCGCCGGACAGCTCGGAAGGCTTGTGCGCCAGCCGATGACCAAGACCGACCCGCTGCAGCAGCTCAGTGGCGCGCGCGCGGGCTTCGGGAATCGGTGTCTTGCTGATCAACAGCGGCATGCACACATTTTCCAGCGCGGTGAACTCGGCCAGCAGATGGTGAAATTGATAAACGAAACCGAGCGCGCGATTACGCAGCAGGCCACGGTCTTTTTCGCTCAGTGCCGAAAGCTCCTCACCCGCCAGCCAGACACTGCCCTCGCTGGGCGTATCGAGTCCACCCAACAGATTCAGTAAGGTACTCTTGCCCGAACCCGAGCTACCGACAATCGCCACGCGCTGCCCGGGATACAGCTCCAGTTGCAGGCCAGACAAAACGCTTACCGACTCAGGCCCCTGCTCGTAACATTTGCCCAGATCACGGCAGCTCAGTACTGCAGCATCCAGCGACGACCTCTCTTTCATAACCTGTTCACTCATAACGTAGCGCCTCAGCCGGTTGGGTACGCGCCGCGCGCCACGCCGGATAAAGGGTGGCGAGAAAGCTCAGGACTAGCGCCGCGCCACAGACCTGAATCACATCAGCGGCCATCAGCCGCGACGGCAGATAATCGATGAAATACACATCTGCGCTGAGAAACTTGTGCCCGAGCAGCTGCTCCAGTCCGGCAATCCAGCCGCTCACGTTGAGCGCGGCGAACATCCCGAGCAAGGCGCCCACCAGAGTACCGACCACACCGATGACCGTACCCTGAACCATGAAGATCGCCATGATCTGCCGCGGAGTTGCGCCGAGGGTACGCAGAATCGCGATATCCCCTCGTTTGTCGGTCACCACCATGACCAGCGTCGAGATGATATTGAAGGCCGCCACTGCAACGATCAGCAGTAGCAACAGCCCGATCATGGCCTTCTCCATGCGGATCGCCTGGTAGAGGTTGCCGTGGGTTCGCGTCCAGTCTCGGGAATAGAAATCATCGCCCAGTTGCCTGGCCAGCGAAGCTGCGATGGCCGGTGCCTGGAACAGATCATCGAAGCGCAGCCGCACGCCCTGCACCTGATCGGGCTTCCAGCGATGCAGGCGTGCCATGTCGGTGATGTGGGCCATCGCCACATAGCCATCAATCTCACCGGCGCCGACGTGGAATATGCCCTGCACCGTAAAGCGCTTCATGCGCGGAAACACACCGGCCGGCGTCACCGTCACTTCAGGCGCGACAAAGGTGATCTTGTCGCCGATACCGACGCCAAGCTTGGTCGCCGCCCGGTCACCGATGACGATGCCGAACTCGCCAGGCGCAAGGCTCGCCAGCGATCCTTCACGGAAAAACTGGTCGATGATTGATACCTGCGGTTCAAACCGTGGCTCCACGGCGTTGATCAGGATCTTGGTGACCTGACCACGATGCGTCAGCAACCCCTGCATCTGGATAAAGGGCGCCACCGCAACGACCTGCGGATGCTCACTCAGCTGCTGCCCCAGCGTTTGCCAATCGTCGATGGGCAGCGGGCTTTCGACTGTCGCGTGCGGCACCATGCCCAGCACGCGGGTGCGCATTTCGTGATCGAAACCGTTCATCACTGACAGCACAACGATCATCACCAGCACACCCAGTGCAAGCCCGATCATCGAGGTGAAGGAAATGAAGGAGACAAAAAGGCCACGACGCCTGGCGCTGGTATAGCGCGCTCCGATATAAACGGGCAGCGGTCTGAACATAAATCGATGGGTTCGCTTTCGCTGGCGGGAAAATAACAAGCTGAATGACGTTCTCAGGCGGCCTGATACACTCAAACCATTACTGCAGCTCAGGGACCGACATGTCCATAGAAGATACTGAAGATCGCCGCGAATACTATCGTATCGAGGACATGATCGCACTTGAAATCCTCCCGCCCGAAGGGCCCGCCACAATCGCCGGTGAGGATGCGGCCCGCCTGTTCGACCTGCTTGGCGAACTGCATCAAATGGACTTCGAAGCACAATATCTGCTGCGCCAGATCAGCGAGCAGAATCGCACGCTGGCCAACTACCTGAAGGTGCAGAACCGGCGCATCGACCTGCTGGGCCAGGCGCTGGCCCAGGGCTTGCTGAAGGATATCGGTCCGGTACGGGAAGTGGGCCTTTCCGAAGGCGGAATCAACTTTCTTCATGATCAGCCGCTTGCAGAAGGCTCCAGCTGGAGGCTCAAGATGGTGCTGATGCCCCAGGGACTCGGCATGCTGCTGACGGCATGCGTGGTGAGCTGCCAGGCGCGCGATGACGGGCAGTTTGCAATCGGCACCTCCTTCGAAGCGTTGACTGATGCACAACGGCAACTGCTCGCCCGGCATATCCTGCAGAAACAGGCGACGGAACGACGCCTGGCCCGTGAAAGCCTGCAAGGAACCTGACATGCATCCTCTGCTCTTCCCTTCTCTGCTGTTCGCCCTCAGCCTCCCGGCCCATGCGGAAATCATCCGCATCCCTGTTGGCCAGCAAGGCGCGAGCGATATCGCCATGCCTGACCGCGGGGAATCGAAGGTGCAGGTGCTCGACCGCTTCGGCCTTGCCGACGAAGAGCACCCCGCCGTCGGCAAGCCGCCGATCACGCGCTGGGATTACCGGACGTTTTCCGTCTATTTCGAAGGTAACCGCGTGATCAATAGTGTTCCGCACCATCAGCGTGTCAGCCCCCCGGAAAGAGAAGTGCAACCGTGACCCTGATCTACGGCCATCGCGGCGCAAAGGGTGAAGCCCCGGAAAATACGCTGGTCAGCTTCCAGCAATGCCTCGCTCATGGCGTGCGCCGCTGCGAACTTGACCTGCATTTGTCGAAAGACGGTGAACTGATGGTCATCCACGACCCCACCCTCAAACGCACCACCGGGCGGCGCGGCAAGGTGGTGGAACACGATGCCGCCGATCTGGTGCGCTATGACGCCCGCCACGGCGGGCCGGGCTGGAAGCAACCCTGCCCCATTCCACGGCTGTCGGAGCTATTCGAGAAATGCGATTTCGAGCACTGGCAGCTGGAAGTTAAAAGTGCTTCGCGGGTGCGTGCCGCGCGCACGGTACTGGCGATCAGGGCATTGGCCGAGCGTTACGACCTGCTTGAGCGCATCACCATCACCTCCGGTTCACGGGAAGTGCTGCGCGCGCTTAAACGCCTGACACCGGAAATCGCCTGCGGTCTGGTCGCCGAATACGCCTGGCTTGATCCGTTGAAAGTGGCCAGGCAATACGATTGCCAGTTGCTGGCACTTAAATGGACATTGTGTACCCCCGAGCGCATCGCCAAAGCGCGGGCGCAGGGCCTGCACGTATCGGTCTGGACGGTGAACGACCCGGCACTGATGCGCCGCCTTGCCGACTGCGGGGTCGACAGCCTGATAACCGACTTTCCCGGCTTGGCGGTTGAAACACTGACGAAAAGATAAGACGGGCAACAGGCAGCTGTCGCTTGTACATCCGCCCTGCCCCTTCGTCGGGTCAATGAAACCTGACCCGACCTGCAGCAGTTTTACCTGATCAAAATCCCTCCCGATTTGGCCAGCGCCAGTTCCGGGTGTCTTCTCCGACCGTCTCAGGCCACCGGTCGGAGCCGCTCAAAAAAGCCGGTTGAGCCCGTCGAATGCAGCGACGCGATAGGCCTCGGCCATGGTCGGATAATTGAAGGTAGTGTTGATGAAGTACTTGATGGTGTTGGCTTCGCCCGGCTGATTCATGATCGCCTGACCAATGTGCACGATTTCCGAAGCCTGATAGCCGAAGCAGTGAACACCCAGTACCTGCATCGTCTCGCGATGGAACAGTATCTTCAGCATGCCGGTCTTTTCAGATGAGATCTGAGCGCGCGCCATACCCTTGAAGAACGCCTTGCCCACTTCGTAGGGCACCTTGGCCTGGGTCAGTTCGCGCTCGGTCTTGCCGATGGAACTGATCTCGGGAATCGTGTAGATGCCGGTCGGCACATCATCGACGAAACGCCAGCTGTCATTGTTGACGATACTGCCGGCAGCAGAGCGACCCTGGTCGTAGGCAGCACTGGCCAGCGAGGGCCAGCCGATCACGTCACCGGCAGCGTAGATGTTGCCGATATCGGTGCGGTAATACTCATCAACATGAATCTGACCACGGCTGTTGACCTTCAGGCCAATATTCTCCAGGCCCAGCCTGTCGGTGTTGCCCGTACGCCCGTTGCACCAGAGGAACGCATCGGCCTTGATCTTCTTGCCCGATTTCAGGTGCAGGATCACGCCGTTTTCCAGCCCCTCTACGCGCTCGTATTCCTCGTTGTGGCGCACCAGCACATTGTTGTTGCGCAAGTGATAGCTGAGGGCGTCGGAAATCTCGTCATCCAGGAAGCTGAGCAACTGGTCGCGGTTATCAATCAGGTCGACCAATACACCCAAGCCGCTGAAGATGGATGCGTATTCGCAACCGATCACCCCTGCGCCGTAAATGATCAGGCGACGTGGCGTGTGGCTCAGGGTCAGGATGGTGTCGCTGTCATACACTCTGGAGTGCGAGAAATCGATATCGGCCGGACGATAGGGGCGCGAGCCCGTGGCGATGATGAACTGTGATGCAACCAACCGCTCGACCATGCCGTTGGCGCTGACCACTTCGACCGATTGTTCATCGGAAAAACTGGCAACACCAAAAAAGATATCGATGCGGTTGCGTGCGTAATAACCGGTACGTGAAGTGACCTGCTTTTCGATGACATCTTCGGCGCTTTTCAGCACATCCGGGAAGGAGAACCAGCGCGGTTCGCCAATCTGGCGGAACAGCGGGTTGTTGTTGTACTGCATGATCTGCCGTACCGAGTGGCGCAGCGCCTTGGACGGGATGGTTCCCAGGTGTGTCGAATTTCCGCCTACTTTCGGTCGGCAATCCACCACGGCCACCTTGCGCCCGGCCTTGACCGCATTCATTGCGGCGCCTTCACCGGCGGGACCTGAACCCAGAACCACCACATCGTAATTGTAGACAGCCATATTCCCCCCTGGACACGCAGCAGGCAGCCCTGCCGCTTTAAACGAGATTCGCTTGATGAAATGACGGGGCCACAGACTGGCGCCTCATCGCCTGCTTCCTGGCGCCAACGGCAACTCAGAGCCGTCACGGGCTAAAAGGCGTATACCGGTCTATGGCCGGCTGGCCCCAATCACGCGACAGCCTCAGCCTTTGCTCGCATCGTATGCGAGATCGCTCCGCTCATCCGTTTCGGCATTGACCTCTTCACACTTCTCGCGACTGCCGCCGCAAATCGAGCACTCCTTCTCGATGCCGAGGTTGGCGATACCGCCGCAGGAACCGGCAATGGGCTTGCGACCCATGATGACACCGATGGACATGCCGAAAACAACCAGCAACATGACAAGAAAAACAGTCAACCAGATCATTGCTCTACTCCCGCACCGAACAGCTCATCGAAGGCTGCAGTGCTTGTACTGACGAATTCCCGCTCTTTATGAACCACAAAGAGCGCTGCGATCCTGTGCTCGGCGGCAAACGCCAAGCCACGCTCCGGGCCCAGCACCATCAAAACGGTAGACAACCCATCTGCGCGCAATGTCGATGGATCGACCACCGTCACGGCTGCCAGAGGATGTTCAATGGGTGCGCCTGTTTGCGGGTCCAGTGTATGCGAGTAGCGCTTGCCGTCGCGCTCGAAATAGTTGCGATAGTCGCCTGAAGTGGAAACACCGTAACCATCCAGCTCTAGCACCTGCTGCGCTATGCGCTCATTGGTCTGCGGTGCCTCGATGGCTATGCGCCAGGGCGCGTCACCCGGCTTGCGACCCCGTGCCTTGAGTTCACCGGTGATCTCCACCAGATAGCTTTCGACACCCAATGCCTCAAGTCGCTGCGCGACCAGGTCCACCGCATAGCCCGCAGCAATGCTGTTGAAATCGAGCTGAACGGCTGCATCCTTGCACAGCTGCTCGTTCTCGACTCGTAAATGCTGATGACCGATATCCTGCCGAATCCTGGCGATGTCCTCCTGGCTGGGTACCTGTTCCTGGCGCCCTTGCGGGCCAAAGCCCCAGAGATTGAGCAGTGGCTGGATGGTCAGGTCCAGTGCGCCATCGCTTTCCGACGACAATTGCTGCCCGGCAAGAACAAGCTCTCGTGCGGACAGTGGCATATCCATGCATTGCCCGGCAGGCAGAGCATTGAAGGTTGCGATATCCGAATCGGCGCGGTAGGTCGACAGCTGCTGATCGAGCTGTGCAAGAATCGATTCGGTTTCGCCTCGCAGCTGCTCTTTTGCAGCCACGCCGCTGCTGGCCACGTACTTCACCGAATAGGTGCTGCCCATGGTCGGACCGCCAAACTCCTCCACCCGATCCTGAAACAGACAGCCCGTCAGGGCTGCCGCCAGAGCAACAGCCATGACAGGCTTCAGCAAGGCGACAACGATGACGGGCTGAAGTAACGCCTGGGCCATGCTAGCCGCCGAAGTCGTCGAGCAGGATGTTCTCCGGCTCGACGCCCAGGTCGGTAAGCAGCTTGATCACCGAGGCGTTCATCATCGGCGGGCCGCACATGTAGAACTCGCAATCTTCCGGGGCCGGATGGTCCTTCAGATAGTTCTCGTACAGCACGTTATGGATGAACCCGGTCGGGCCGTCCCAATTGTCTTCAGGCAGCGGATCGGACAGTGCAAGGTGCCACTTGAAGTTCGGATTCTCGGCCTGCAGTTGATCGTACTCCTCGACGTAGAACGCCTCGCGCATGGAGCGCGCGCCGTACCAGAAGCTCATCTTGCGTGTGGACTTCAGGCGCTTGAGCTGGTCGAAGATGTGCGAGCGCATCGGTGCCATGCCGGCACCACCGCCGATGAAGACCATCTCGTTGTCGGTATCCTTGGCGAAGAACTCGCCGAAGGGTCCGTAAACGGCGATCTTGTCGCCCGGCTTGAGGCTGAACACGTAGGATGACATCTGACCTGGGGGCAGATCGTCGCGACCCGGCGGCGGCGAGGCGATACGGATGTTGAACTTCACCAGGCCGCGCTCTTCCGGGTAGTTGGCCATGGAGTAGGCACGAATCACGGTCTCGTCGACCTTCGACACGTACTTCCACTGGTCGAACTTGTCCCAGTCACCGCGGTACTCTTCCTGGATGTCGAAGTCCTTGTAGCGCACCTCGTGGGGCGGGCATTCCAGCTGCACATAGCCACCCGCGCGGAAGTCGACGTTCTCGCCTTCCGGCAACTTAAGCGTGAGCTCCTTGATGAAGGTCGCGACGTTGGGGTTGGAGAGCACGGTGCACTCCCACTTCTTTACGCCGAAAACTTCTTCCGGAACCTCGATCTTCATGTCCGCCTTGACCGGTGTCTGGCAGGACAGGCGCCAGCCTTCAGCCGCCTCGCGGCGGGTGAACGATGCCTCCTCGGTAGGCAGCATCTCGCCGCCGCCCGATTCGACGATGCACTTGCACTGCGCGCAGGTGCCGCCGCCACCGCAGGCGGATGAAAGGAAGATATTGCTGGAAGCAAGTGTCTGCAGCAGCTTGCCACCAGCGGGTACGGTGATGGTGCGTTCGCCGTTGATCTCGATGCTGACATCGCCACTGGATACCAGTTTGGCGCGTGCTGCCAGGATGATCACGACCAGTGCAAGCACGATGGCGGTGAACATGCCGATGGCAAGAAAGATTTCGTAACTCATCTGTTCATCCCGTCCTTATAGCTGTACGCCGGAGAATGACATGAAGCCCAGCGACATCAGGCCGATGGTGATGAAGGTGATGCCCAGCCCCTGCAGTCCGTCTGGTACATCGCTGTACTTCAGCTTCTCGCGAATACCCGCCAGCAACGCAATGGCCAGCGCCCAGGACAAGCCCGAGCCGACGCCATAGACAGTACTTTCCGCCAGGTTGTAATCACGCTCTACCATGAACAACGTACCGCCCATGATGGCGCAGTTAACGGTGATCAGCGGCAGGAACACACCCAGGGCGTTGTAGAGGCTGGGTACGTACTTATCCAGCAACATCTCGAGAATCTGCACGATGGCCGCAATCACACCGATGTAGCTGAGCAACCCGAGGAAGCTCAGGTCTACCTCGGGCAGGCCGGCCCAGGACAGCGCACCGGCCTTAAGCAGATAGGTGTAGATCAGGTTGTTGGCGGGAACGGTAATGGTCTGAACCACGATAACCGCGATGCCCAGGCCGATCGCCGTTTCCACCTTCTTCGAGATCGCGATGAAGGTACACATGCCGAGAAAGAACGCCAGGGCCATGTTCTCGATGAACACGGCGCGGACGAACAGGCTGATGTAATGCTCCATTAATAAGCCTCCTTGTTCGAGACCTGGGGCGCCATCTTGAAGGACGGCTTCTCGACCTGATCCTTCTTCCAGGCGCGAATGCCCCAGATGAACAGACCGATGAGGAAGAACGCCGAAGGCGGCAGCAGCATCATGCCGTTGGGCAGATACCAGCCACCGTCATTGACCACCGGAAGGATGGTATAGCCCATCAGTTTGCCGGCGCCGAACAGCTCACGAATGATCCCGAGGGCAATCAGCATGGCGCTGTAGCCCAGACCGTTTCCGATACCGTCGAAGAACGAAAGCACAGGTGGATTCTGCATGGCGAAGGCTTCGGCGCGGCCCATCACGATGCAGTTGGTGATGATCAGACCGACGAATACCGACAGCTGCTTGGACAGCGAATAGGCATAGGCCTTGAGCACCTGATCCACCAGAATCACCAGCGAGGCGATGATCACCATCTGCACGATCATGCGGATCGAACTGGGGATCTGGCTGCGGATCATCGAGATGAACAGGTTGGAGAACCCGGTGACAAGCGTCAGGGCAATAGACATCACCAGCGCGGTCTTCAGGTTCGAGGTAACCGCCAGAGCCGAGCAGATTCCAAGAATTTGCAGGCCGATGGGGTTGTTGTTGAAGATCGGATCGAACAGAACTTGCTTGATAGTGGGTTGCGACATGCTCATGCCTCCCCTGTGCGCAGATTGGCGATAAAGGTGCCGAAGCCGTTTTCACCCAACCAGAATTGCAGCAGGTTGCTTACACCGTTGGTCGTGAGGGTTGCACCGGCCAGACCGTCGACCTGATGTTGAGCCCTCGGGCTTTGCGGGTCGACGTTACCCTTGACGATCTGTATCGCCAGCTTGTTGCTGTCATCGAACAGCTCCTTGCCTGGCCACAGACCGCGCCACTTCGGATTGTCGACTTCACCACCGAGACCGGGAGTCTCTGCGTGCTGGTAGAAGCCGAAGCCGGCAACGGTATCCAGATCACCCTGCACTGCCATGAAGCCATGAAGCGTGGACCACAAACCGTAGCCGCGAACCGGCAGGATCAGCCTGTCGATTTCACCCTCGCTCTGACCTTCAACGATATAAACGGTGCTGTAACGCTCACGGCGCTTGATCGAGGCAATGTCCTGCTCGCCAGGCAACGCCTGAGACAAGGCCGGGTCCTTCGCCGCCGCCAGCGGATCGAAGGTCTTGGCATCGAACTTGTCGCTGAACTTGCCGGTTTCCAGATCGACCAGGCGGGCCACAATACGCTCATCGAACAGCGCCTTGACCTGATTGCCGGACATGCCCGGCTGGCCCAGCCCGGCGATGGCCAGGATGTTGCGCTGCTTGTCCAGCAGGCGATTCTCATCCTGCACAGGACGCAGCGCCACGGCGGCGCCGGCTACGAAGATTGAGCACACCAGGCAGACCAACAGGGCTACCGTCAGCGTGCGAACGGTGGATTCTTTCTGACTAGACATTACGTGCCAGCCTCCGCTTGATATTGGCCTGAATGACGAAGTGATCGATCAGCGGCGCACACAGGTTGGCGAACAGGATCGCCAGCATCATGCCTTCCGGGAAGGCCGGGTTGACCACACGAATCAGCACAACCATTACACCGATCAGGATGCCGAACACCCACTTGCCGGTATTGGTCATGGAGGCGGACACCGGGTCGGTCGCCATGAAGATCAGACCGAAGGCAAATCCGCCCACCACCAGATGCCAGTACCAGGGCATGGCAAACAGAGGATTGGTGTCGGAGCCGATCAGGTTGAACAGGAAGCTCAGACCGATCATGCCGAGCATCACACCGGAAACGATGCGCCAGGATGCGATCTTGCTACCGATCAGGATCGCGCCGCCGATGAAGATTGCCAGCGTGCTGGTTTCACCAATGGAGCCGTGCACGGTGCCGATGAAAGCGTCCATCCAGGTGATGCCGTTGCCGATCACGTTTTCGATGCCGCCCACGAAACCAAGGCTCAGCGCGGTCGCACCGGAGAAACCATCCACGGCTGTCCACACTGCATCGCCGGACATCTGCGCCGGATAGGCGAAGAACAGGAAGGCACGCGCGGTGAGCGCCGGGTTGAGGAAGTTCTTGCCGGTACCACCGAAGATTTCCTTGCCGATTACCACACCGAAGCTGATACCCAACGCAACCTGCCACAGCGGGATGGTGGGCGGCAGAATCAGTGCAAACAGCACGGAGGTGACGAAGAAGCCCTCGTTGACCTCATGCTTGCGGATCGAAGCGAACAATACTTCCCAGAAACCGCCGGCAATGAAGGCCACCGCGTAGATCGGCAGGAAGTAGGCTGCACCCTGGATGAAGTTGTCCCAGAGGCTGTTCGGATCGAACCCGGCCAGCATGCCGATCAGACCGAAGCGCCAGCCGTCCTGCGCCGCCAGTAGCTCGGGGCTCTGCGCGAAGATCAGGTTGGCCTGGTAGCCGGTGTTCCACATACCGAAGAACATCGCCGGAAAGGTACACAGCCAGACGGTGATCATCATGCGCTTGAGGTCGATGCCGTCGCGCACGTGAGCGGTGGTCTTGGTGACGCTACCGGGACGATAGAGGAACGTGTCTGCGGCTTCGTACAGTGCATACCACTTCTCGTACTTGCCGCCCTTTTCAAAATGATGCTCGATCTTGTCGAGGAATGCGCGAATGCCCATGCCTTACCCCTCCTTCTCGATGCGAGTCAAATTGTCCCGCAGGATCGGGCCGTATTCATATTTGCCGGCACAGACATAGCTGCACAGTGCCAGATCTTCCTCGTCGAGCTCCAGGCAACCGAGCTTCTGCGCCACTTCGGTGTCGCCAACAATCAGCGCACGCAGCAACTGGGTCGGCAAAACGTCCAGCGGCATGATCTCTTCGTAGTTGCCCACCGGAACCATGGCGCGCGGGCTGCCATTGGTAGAGGTGGAAAACGCGAACTTCTTGCCCGCCATCAGCTTGGAGATATAGATATTGAGGATCGAATGCTTCTCGACGCCCGGGCGCATGTAATGGAGCATTTCGCGCTCCTTGCCCTCGCGCAGGCAGGACACCTGAACGTGGTAACGACCGAGATAGGCAAAAGCACCATGCGCGGTACGGCCTCCCAGCACCGAGCCGGAGATCACGCGATTGGCGCCAGGCTGCAGCTCACCAGCACTCAGCTCGTCCAGGTTGGCTCCCAGTCGAGTGCGCAACAGACGCGGACTCTCAACCACCGGACCGGCCAGCGATACGACGCGTTCAACCGAGATACGCCCGGTCGTGAACAGCTTGCCGATGGCGATCACGTCCTGATAACCGATGCTCCAGACACTCTTGCTGGCACTCACCGGATCGAGGAAATGGATGTGGGTACCAGTCAGGCCTGCAGGGTGCGGACCGGCGAAGGCTTCAGTCTGTACCTTGGCCAGGCTCTCTCCAGGCAGCGTGCTTTCCGGCGCCTTGCACAGGAATACCCTGGCCAGATTGCCGAGCACCTTGAGTCCCGCCTCGAAATCACTCGCCTGCTCACCGATGATCACAGCCGGATCGGCTGCCAGTGGATGGGTATCGATAGCGGTAACGAAAATCGAGTTGGGTGTTGCGTCTACCGCCGGCACCTTGCTGTACGGGCGGGTGCGCAGGGCTGTCCAGAGACCGGACTGCTGCAGGTTTTCACGCACCTGGGCGTCGCTCAGTGTCTCCAGCTCCGCATCGGCATACTGGCTGAACGTCAACTCATCCGCGCCGTCAAGGTCGATGACCACCGACTGCAACACACGCTTTTCACCGCGGTGGATGGCGCTGACCACACCCGCACCCGGTGCCGTGAAATGAACCCCCGGAGATTTCTTGTCGGAAAAGAGGATCTGCCCCAGCTTCACGCGATCACCGACCTGAACCTCCATGGTCGGTTTCATGCCCGGGTAATCAAACCCTATTACGGCGACGCTTCGCACGGGCCTTGCGGCCTCGATACGCTGCGCCGGCGCACCTGTAATGGGCAAATCAAGCCCACGTTTTATATTGATCATCGGCCCGCCTAACCACTGATTTTCAGAACTTGGGAACCCCGACGACTAGCGAAAAGTCCAATTGCTGAACACGCGCCAATAGGATCACTGGCGCGACGCTATGTCGCGGAATGTAGAAATCCGCCCGATTATAAGGGTCGCCAGCCTTAACTGGCCACCCAAGTACTTTCAATTTTTGACTGGCGACAAGCGCATCCTGCCAAATAGGCAACTGAGGGTCGGCGCTACACAGCAAACCCGGCCAGTTACAGCTTGCAGCACCTTCAGCGCAGCACTGCCCCACTCCGCCACAAATACCCTGAGAGGGTCCTGCCATGCCCTTCAACGCGACCTACGCCATCGATCCCCCCACACGCACCGAAGTGGATGCACTGGCGGGTTTCACGCTAGTGGAATTCGGAACAGCCTGGTGCGGTCATTGCCAGGCAGTGCAACCCCACCTTGCCGCTGCGATGAACGAACAGGAGATCCGCCACCTGAAGATTGAGGATGGTCCAGGCCGCCCACTGGGTCGCTCGTTCCGGGTCAAACTCTGGCCGACACTGATTTTGCTGCACCAGGGCGAAGAGCTGGCACGGCTGGTTCGCCCGACAAATGCGCAGGCCATCCGCGAAGCACTCCGTCTTGCATCCAGCAGCGACAGCGATGACATGGCATAATCAGCCCCCTGTATGACCAACCGAAATCCATTTATGCCTCACGAAAACCAAGGCCTACGCCTGTACGGCATCAAGGCGTGCGACACGATGAAGAAGGCCCGCACCTGGCTCGACCAGCAGGGTCTGGATTACCACTTCCATGATTACAAGAACGCCGGCATCGATCTCGCGCATCTGCAGGCGTGGTGCGAGGAGCACGGCTGGCAAACCCTTCTCAATCGTGCCGGCACCACGTTTCGCAAGCTTGACGATGAGCAGAAGACCGGTCTCGACCAGGCCAAAGCCATTGAGCTGATGCTCGCGCAGCCTTCGATGATCAAGCGCCCGGTGCTCGATATCGGCGACAGAACGCTGGTTGGCTTCAAGCCCGATCTCTACGCTGCCGCGCTGGCCGGAAACAACTGAGCGCGCGACGCAAGCGACCCGACAAAAGAAGGATTTCTCATGAACAGCACGCTTTTCAGCCTCGCCTTCGGCGTCGGCACTCAAAACCGCCAGGGCAGCTGGCTCGAAGTTTTCTATGCGCAGCCGCTGCTGCAACCCGCCCCGGAACTGATCGCGGCCATCGCGCCTGTACTGGGTTACGAGGGCGGCAACCAGGCCATTGCCATCAGCATCTCTCAGGCTGCCGAGCTGGCCGATGCAATCAAGCCGCAGGATGCCGCCCAGCATGCGCTGCTGACTCGCCTTGCCGAGAGCCAGCGCCCGCTGGTGGTCACGCTGCTGGAAAGCGATGCCGCGCCGACAACCACACCCGAGGCCTATCTCAAGCTTCAGCTGCTGTCTCACCGCCTGGCCCGGCCGCATCAGCTGAATCTGTCAGGCATCTTTGCCCTGCTGCCCAATGTCGCCTGGACCAACCAGGGAGCCGTGGACCTGGGTGAACTGGCCGAGCGCCAGCTCGAAGCACGCCTCAAGGGCTACCTGCTGGAAGTGACCTCCGTCGACAAATTCCCCAAGATGACCGATTACGTGGTTCCAACCGGGGTTCGCATCGCCGATAGCGCACGCATCCGTCTGGGCGCCTATATCGGTGAAGGCACCACGGTCATGCATGAAGGTTTCGTCAACTTCAATGCCGGCACCGAAGGTCCCGGCATGATCGAAGGACGCGTTTCGGCAGGCGTCTTCGTCGGCAAGGGCTCGGACCTCGGTGGCGGCTGTTCCACCATGGGCACCCTGTCCGGTGGCGGCAACATCGTCATCTCCGTGGGCGAAGGCTGCCTTATCGGCGCCAATGCCGGGATCGGCATTCCCCTCGGTGACCGCAATACTGTGGAGTCGGGCCTGTACATCACCGCCGGCACCAAGGTGAACCTGCTCGATGAACAGGGCGAGCTGGTCAAGGTGATCAAGGCACGCGAACTGGCCGGCCAGAACGACCTGCTGTTCCGTCGCAACTCCCTGAGCGGCGCCGTGGAATGCAAAACCCACAAATCCGCCATCGAGTTGAACGAAGCGCTGCACGCGCACAACTGACAGAGGAGTAGCCAAGCTGCGAGCGCCACGCTGCAGGCGGCCTGGAAAGGAGGGCCTGCAGTTCACTTGCAGCTGGAAGCTTGCAGCTTATGGCTCTGATTTCCCCCTGGCGTTCCGACTTCCCCGCCCTGGCCATTCTCGAAGCCCAGGGACAAACTTATCTTGATAGCGCTGCCACCTCGCAGAAACCCCAAGCACTGATTGACGCGCTGACCGGCTACTACACCAGCGGCACCGCCAACGTGCATCGCGCCCAGCACCAGGCCGCCGAGCGGACGACGCGGGCCTTCGAGAAGGCGCGGGTCAAGGTGGCGCACTGGCTGAACGCCCGCAGCCCCACCGAAATCGTCTTTACGCACGGCGCGACCGAGGCGCTGAACCTGCTGGCCTACGGACTGGAACACCTGCTGCAGCCGGATGATGAAATAGTCGTCAGCGCACTCGAACACCACGCCAACCTGCTGCCCTGGCAACAGCTGGCCAGGCGGCGCGGCGCCAGACTGGTGGTATTGCCACTGGACGCGGACGGCCTGATCGATCTGCACAGCGCTACAGAATTGATCGGCCCGCGCACACGTCTGCTCGCCGTCAGCCAGCTGTCCAACGTCCTGGGCACCTGGCAACCCCTGGCGCAGCTGTTGCCGCTGGCCAAGGCCCAGGGCGCACTGACTATCGTCGACGGCGCCCAGGGCGTGGTGCACGGTCGCCATGACATGCAGGCACTGGCCTGTGACTTCTATGTATTCTCCAGCCACAAGCTCTATGGACCCGAGGGGGTCGGCGCACTGTATGGCCGCGGCGAATCCCTGCTCAAGCTCGACCACTGGCAGTACGGCGGCGAAATGGTCCGGGTAGCGGACTTCCAGAGCGCCGAATTCCACGCCGCGCCACTGGGTTTCGAGGCCGGGACCCCACCCATCGGCGCCGTGATCGGCCTTGGCGCGACCCTGGATTACCTGTCGAGGCTGGACGCCACAACCGTAGCCGCTCATGAGCATAAACTTCACGAACAGCTGCTGACCGGCTTGGTTGCCCGTCCCGGCGTACAGCTTCTGGGCCAACCCCAGACGGCGCTGGCCAGCTTTACCGTCAACGGCATTCATCATGGCGATCTGGCGCATCTGCTGACCGAACAGGGCATCGCCGTGCGTAGCGGAAGCCACTGTGCACAGCCGCTGATGAAGACCCTGGGTATCGAGGGGGCCATTCGCGTATCGCTCGGCCTGTACAACGACGGTGACGACTTGCAGCGCTTCTTTACTGCGCTGGATCGTGCTCTGGAGCTGCTGCTGTGAACAACCTGCCGGCTGCCGCGCGCGACGCCCTGGAGGAATTCCAGCAGGCCGCCAGCTGGGAGCAACGCGCACGCCTGCTGATGCAATGGGGCGACCGGCTGGAGCCGGTCGATATGAGCGAGCGCAACGAAACCACTCTGGTAAGCGGCTGCGAAAGCCGGGTATGGCTGATCGGTGACAGGCAGAATAACCATTGGCATTTCCGCGCCACCAGCGAAGCACGCCTGCTGCGCGGGCTGCTTGCCGTTCTGCTCGCGCGCGTCAACGGGATCGACAGTAACCAGTTGCAGCAGCTCGAAGTCGCATACTGGTTCGAGCAACTCGGCCTGTCCAGACACCTGTCGCCTTCACGCAGCAACGGCATGAACGCGGTGCTGGAACGCATGCACCGCATCAGCCGACAAATCGATTAACACACCGGATAGCCAGAGACCGCCGCCTGGAATAGCCGAAGGTGTAGATCACCCCATGAGCTTGAGCGCAGTCTTGGCTACCAGTTCGCCCTGATAGCGCGCGATGGTCAGCTCCTTGGCAGAGGGCTGACGCGTACCATCGCCGCCGGCGATGGTCGAGGCGCCATAGGGCGTGCCGCCGTTGGTTTCGGAAATATCGAAGAACTCGCCAATACCGTAGCCGGTCGGCACGATGATCATCCCGTGGTGAGCCAAAGTGGTCCAGGTTGAGGTAATGGTCATCTCCTGGCCGCCACCGGTGCCGGTCGAGGTGAATACGCTGGCAACCTTACCGTGCAGCGACCCTTTGGCCCAGAGCCCGCCGGTCTGGTCAAGGAAGTTGCGCATCTGCCCGGACATGTTGCCGAAGCGCGTAGGCGTACCGAAGATAATGGCGTCGTATTCAGGCAGTTCACTCGGCCTGGCAACCGGCGCGGCCTGATCGGTCTTGCCGCCGGCATTCTTGAAGGCCTCCTCGGGCATGGTTTCCGGCACCCGCTTGATGGTCACTTCGGCACCCTGGACACTGCGCGCGCCTTCGGCAATGGCGTTGGCCATGGTTTCGATATGGCCATACATGGAATGGTAGAGCACGAGAATCTTCGCCATTTTTTCTTCCTCTTTGATCAGTTCAAGTTCAATTGCCGGCCCGCTCATCGCGCATCCACCAGCACCACTTCGCTGTCTTCCAGCGCTTTGACCCTCAGCAGTGCCTCATCACGCACCGCCACGCCGTCACCTCTGGCAGCAATGACATCGCCGACTTCAATCCGCCCACTGGCAGCTACCAGATAGACCTTTCTGCCAGCAGCAATCGCATATTCGGCAACCTGACCCGCGGAAAGTGTCGCAGCCACCAAGCGCGCATCTGCACGGATCGGCAAGACATCGGCGTCACCTTCGATGCCACTGGCCAGGGTGAGAAAGGCGCCGGAGCGCTCGCCACGCGGGAAGGGCCGGGTACCCCAACTCGGCGGCAACCCGCTTCGATCAGGGTAGATCCATATCTGGAAGAGTTCGCAGGTTTCGTCTTCCTGATTGAACTCACTGTGGGCAATGCCGGTGCCGGCGCTCATCACTTGCACGTCGCCTGCCACAGTACGGCCACGGTTGCCGAGACTGTCCTCATGGCTGATGGCACCCTTGCGCACATAGGTAATGATTTCCATGTCGCGATGTGGGTGAGCAGGAAAACCCGAATGGGGTGCGATGCTGTCGTCATTCCACACGCGCAACCGACCCCAGTGCATGCGCAGCGGATCGTGGTAGTCGGCGAAGGAAAAATGGTAACGGGTATCAAGCCAGCCGTGATTTGAATGGCCCAGCTCGGCACGGGGACGTAAGTCGATCATCGATTGCAGCCTCGTTCGCGTGATGCAGGCCCTTTTTTCAAAAGGGGCCTGACCTGTGATGGAAACCATCTTCTATCGAACGAGAGACACTATGGATGCATTTTATTGCAGCAATATATCGATTAACCCGATGTATTGAAGGCGACGCCCGCATCACCCAAGCGTCAGCGGCAGGAACAAGGCAATCAGAATGCCCAGCAGGCTCATGCCCAGCGCCGCGAACGCACCGCACTCGTCGCCCTCCTCCAGTGCGCGCGCCGTACCGATGGCATGGGCGTTGATGCCGTAGCTCAGGCCGCGCGCAGCTGGATGATTGACGCCCGCCCAGCCCAGCATCAGTGGCCCCAGCGCCGTTCCAATGACACCGGTGAGCATCACGAAAACCGCCGCCAGCGAGGCAACACCGCCAATCTGCTCGGCTGCCAGCATGGCTATCGGCATGGTTGCCGCCTTGGGCGCCAGGCTCATCAGCACCGCCATATCGGCACCCATGAAACCGGAAATTAGCAGCGTCAGCCCCACGCAGAGCACGCCGCCGACGCACAGGGTGATCACGATCGGCCAGAACAGTTGCCGGATACGACGCAGATGGCGGTACAAGGGAATCGCCAATGCCACAGTGGCAGGGCCGACCAGGATGGCGATCATCGAAGCGCCCTCGCGATAGGTCTGGTAGTCCAGGCCGCTCAGATACAGCACCGACACCACCAGCAGCATCCCGATCATCACCGGTTGCAGCACCAACCAGCCACTGCGCCGGTACAGCGCCAGCGCCAGCTGGAAGGCAACCAGCGTCAGGCCCGCCGAGAACAGCGGATGCTCCAGCGTCAGCCGCCAGACCGTAGCCAGGTCGAAGGTGCTCATGCCTGATCCTCCTGCTTACGCTCCATGCGACGGATCAGCGCCTGCATCAGCCAGCCGCAGAACGGCACGGTGATGACCAGCGACAGCACCAGGCCAACAGCAATGGCCGGCAAATCGGCCAGCAGCGCGTCACTGCTGGTGATGATGCCCGCCGCAGGAACGATCAGCAGCAGCGGCAGGTATTGCAACAGCAGCGCAGTGGTCTTCTCCAGCGACTCGGGAATGCTCCGACGCACCAGCAGGGCAACAAACAGCAGCACCATGCCGATGATGGGACCGGGCAGCGCCGGTAACAGCAGAAGGTTTATGACACTGCCAAGCAACTGCAGCAGGATCAGCCAGGTCAGGCCTTTGAGAATCATGTCGGTGTTCCTTGGACGTCAGGCAGAACAGAGAAGAGTCGGCAACCTTTGCCGAAAAGGCGGCTGCGAATCGCACAGCGCGACATCTTCGCATAGCGAAACGCCGGACTATCGCCCGACGCGCCCTGGTTAAACAGGTGCAGATGCAGTCTAAAAATACGGATCAGTTGCGACTTCCACACAAGCCGTTGACGCAGATCAGGATAGATAACACAGGTTTCTGAAAGCGCTTTCAGAATCCATCTGATCCGCATTTTTCATAAACAGCTGAGCCTGTTACACAAGCACCACTCCATTGATCATTCACCCCGTCTGAAAGTCTGATGGGGTGACGCAATGAGCGAACGAATTACTGCCAGGATCATCGACAGTGTTGATCCGGCCAAGCCCATACGGCTGACACCTGCCCAGGCTGGAGGGCCGATTCATACCCGCAGCTTCAACGGACTTTTTCGCAATCTGCGACTGTTTGGCACAGGTCTTTTGTTTCTGCTCTATTTCGGCACGGTCTGGCTGGACTGGAACGGACGGCAAGCGGTGCTCTGGGACATTGGAAAACAGCAGTTCCATATTTTCGGCGCGACGTTCTGGCCACAGGATTTCATGTTGCTCTCGGCGCTGCTGATCATCGCTGCCTTCGGCCTGTTCTTCATCACCGTACTGGCAGGTCGCGTCTGGTGTGGCTATGCCTGCCCACAAAGCACCTGGACCTGGATTTTCATGTGGGCCGAAAAGGTTACCGAAGGTGATCGTAGCCAGCGGATCAAGCTGGACGCCGCATCCTGGTCGGTCGAAAAGACTGCACGCCGCGCAGCCAAGCACGTGCTCTGGCTCGCGGTAAGCCTGGCCACTGCCCTGACCTTTGTCGGCTATTTCACACCTGTCCGGGAGCTGGTGCAGGACATGCTCACGCTGGAGTTGGGTCTGACGGCCGGCTTCTGGCTGTTTTTCTTCACCGCCGCCACCTACCTCAACGCCGGCTGGCTACGTGAACAGGTCTGCCTGCACATGTGCCCCTATTCGCGCTTTCAGAGCGTGATGTTCGATGCCGATACGCTGGTGGTTTCCTACGACACAGCCCGGGGCGAACAGCGCGGCGCACGCCGCAAGGACAGCGATCGGCAGGCGCAAGGTCTGGGTGACTGCATCGATTGCACGTTGTGCGTGCAGGTCTGCCCCACCGGCATCGACATCCGTGACGGCCTGCAGCTCGACTGCATCAGCTGCGGCGCCTGCATCGATGCCTGCAATGACGTCATGGACAAGATGAACTATCCGCGAGGTCTGCTGCGCTATACCTCCGAACGCGCACTGCAAGGCGGCAGAACCCGCCTGCTGCGCCCACGCCTGATCGGTTACGCGGCGGCGCTGCTGCTGATGTTCGGCGCCTTCGGCTGGGCATTGGACGAACGGCCCCTGCTCTCGCTGGATGTCACCAAGGACCGCACCCTGTACCGCGAGAACAGTCAGGGCCAGATCGAGAACATGTACAGCCTCAAGATCATCAACAAGACCCAGCAGCATCGTGAGTATGGCGTGTCGCTTGGCGAAGGCCCGTTCATGCTGCATGGCCGACGTGAAGTCAGCCTGGCGCCGGGAGAAATCATCAACCTGCCGCTGAGCGTAGCGCTGATCGATAGCGAAAAGTCCCGGGGGCTGAGTCACGCCCTGCAGTTCGAGGTGCACGATCTGGACGATCCGGTCAGCATGGTGCGCGCCGGCAGTACGTTTATCGCGCCGACCAACCGCTGATAAGCATGGGCCAATCCAGCCTGCTGAAGTATCGTCCTCCGGCAATGCCGCATCGAGTCCGGACACGATGAAACGCTACGAGAAATTTGCTGATGAAATTGCCGAACTGATTCGCACCGGCGTGCTGGTGCCGGGGGAAAAGGTACCCTCGGTCCGCCACGCCAGCCGCACCTACGGCGTCAGTCCGTCCACCGTCTTCCTGGCGTATTACCTGCTGGAAGACCGCGGACTGATCCAGGCACGGGCACGCTCGGGGTATTTTGTCCGCGAGCATGCCAAGCGTCCGTTGCATGAGCCGGATATCAGTCTGCGCCCTGCCGAAACCACCGAAGTTGGCGTCAGCGAACTGGTGTTCTCGGTACTCGGCTCGTTACGTAACCCCGATACCGTGCCCTTCGGTTCCGCCTTTCCCAGCGCCGACCTGTTTCCACTGCAGCGCCTTGCCCGTTCGATGGCGCAAAGCGTGCGCGACATGCCGACGCGTGAAGTGATCAGCGAGATGACCACCGGCAATCCGGATCTGCTGCGACAGATTGCCCTGCGCTACATGGTCGGTGGCGTGAAGCTGCCGATGGAAGAGCTGGTGATTACCACTGGCGCCATGGAAGCGCTGAACCTCTGCCTGCAGGTAGTCACCGAGCCGGGCGACCTCGTCGCCATCGAGGCACCGGCCTTCTATGCGACGCTACAGGTGCTGGAGCGCCTCAAGCTCAAAGCGGTGGAGATACCGGTCCATCCACGGGAAGGCATTGATCTGGAGGTGCTCGCCGGTAGCCTCTCAAGCTTGCCAATCAAGGCCTGCTGGTTCATGAGCAGCCTGCAGAACCCGCTGGGCGCCAGCATGGGCGAAGAGAAAAAGCGACAACTCTATGATCTGCTGCACCTCCATCAGGTGCCGCTGATCGAGGATGATGTCTATGCCGAACTGTATTTCACCCGCGAACCGCCAAAACCCGTCAAGAGCCAGGATCGCGACGGGCTGGTGATGCACTGCGGGTCCTTTTCCAAGAGCCTGGCGCCGGGCTATCGGGTCGGCTGGGTCGCGGGTGGGCGCTATGCCGAGCAAATCAGTCGACTCAAGCTGATGACCACCATTTCCCCTTCGATCCCGGCGCAGGCGGCCATTGCCGACTATCTGCAACATGGCGGCTACGACCGCCATTTGCGCAAGCTACGCCATGCCCTGGAGATGCAGCAGGGCGCCATGCTGGCCTCTGCAGCGCGCCACTTTCCGGCCAGTACGCGGGTCACACGACCCAGCGGTGGCTACTTTCTCTGGTTCGAGTTCCCTGAGCAGGTGGACTCGCTGCAACTGCTGCAGCTGGCCCTTGCCCAGGGCATCAGCCTGGCTCCCGGTCCGATCTTCTCTGCGACGCAGCGCTTTCGCAATTGCGCACGACTGAACCACGGCCATCCCTGGGACGCGCGCAGCGAAAAGGCCATGGAGCTGCTCGGGCGGATGCTCAAGGCGTTCTGAACGAAACCACAGGACCGAACGCATTCGGCCCTGCATTCAAGGTTTGGTCAGCACAGTGCCGGCGGTCAGGGTGGGGGCAACGGGCTCCGCCGGCGGCTGACATACCTGGGTTGCGCTCTGCAGGTAAGGCTGCAGGATGGGTACCATGCCCTTGAGCACTTGCACCGGCAGGGCCGAGGTGAAGCGAAAGCTGTCCGCGCGACGCCCTGGCACATAGGCCGTCAGGGTGCCGAAGTGGTTCGGCCCGAGAAAGAACACGAAGGTGGCGGTGCGATTCAGCGCCAGAGAGCTGATCAGGCGGCCATCACTGGCGACGGTCTGAATGCGGTTGTCGCCCGTACCGGTCTTGCCGCCCACGCGCAGAGGCTCGCCATCGGCCTGCAGGAAGCTGCCACGCAGGCGACGGCCAGTGCCCTCCTCGACCACACTGTGCAGCGCCGCACGCAAGGCCGCCGCCACTTCGCTCGGCAGCACCCGCTCGCCAGCTTCCGAGCTGATACCCAGGCGCGTCTCGTAGGGGGTATCGCCGGCGAAATGCAGGCTGTCGATCCGTACACTCGGCAGCCGCACCCCGTCGTTGACGATGATGCCCATCAGCTCCGCCAGTGCAGCCGGGCGATCACCGGAGCTGCCCAGCGCCGTGGCCAGCGAAGGCACCAGATGCTCGAAGGGATAGCCCAGGCGCTGCCAGCGACGATGGATGTCGGTGAAGGCTTCCACTTCAAGCATGATCCGGATGCGGCTGTCGCGGGCACTCTTGTGACGGCTGCGGAACAACCAGCCATAAACCTCCTGCCGCTCGCTGGCACTGGCCGCGATGGCCTCGCTGATGCCAGCCTCGGGATACCTGATCAGATAACCGAGCAGCCACAGATCCAGCGGATGGACGCGGGCGATATAGCCCTGATCCGGCAGGCTGTAAGCGCCGGGGCCATAGCGGTCATACAGCAGTGCGAGCGCCGTATCGCCCAGCGCGGCATCCGGCAGGCGCGCCGTGAGGAAACGGTCGAAGGTAGCCCGGTCGGCATCCGGCATCAGATAGCGATGGACGGCAGCCAGGCGAGATGCGGTAGGCCGCATGCCATCGAGGAATACTTCGATGCGCTCATCAGCACTCTTGCCCCGGTATTTTTTCCAGAACCGCAGCAGGAACACGGAGCCCTCGCGATCGGCGAAACGCTGCAGATACTCACTGCGCTGCGGGTTGTCATCACTCTTCAGCAACTCGACGCCGTTGGCCGTCTGGTAAGTGCTGTAGCTCACCAGATCGCGCATCAGGCGTACGAACGGCAGGTTGATCGACTCCTGCAGGGCTTCGCGCATGGTGGGCAGACGGCTGTCGTCCTCGCGCCGGAAGTTGCTGAAGTTGTGCATGCCGGCACCGGTAAAGAAGCGCTCGCCGGGGCTGGCCGAATAGCGTCGCTCAAGCGCCGCCTCGAGCATCGACGGCAGACTGGGTTCGCGCGTCCGGCTCAGATAACCCAGGGCCCAGCGCGTCAGCGGGTCATGGGCTTGCACCTTGAGCAACTCGTCGCGGCTCAGCTGGGCATGACGCTCATACAGCTCGGCGATGACTTCCAGGTAGGTAGTCAGCACGCGCAGCTTGGCCGTAGAGCCCAGCTCCAGCTTGCTGCCCTCGTTGATATCGAAGGGCTGGTTGGTGTTATCGGTCTGCACCCGTACGCGAAAACCCTGCACGCCACGCTCGAACAGGGTGAAACTGTAGCGGACATCGGCGGTGCGCTCCGGCGACAGCATCCGCTCCCCGAACAGCCCGGCCTCACCAGCGAATTCGGGCTCGGCCAGGCGCTCAAGATAGGTGCTGACCTGACTTTGCAGCTCACCATGCAACGGCGTGGTTGCCGTCAGATCGAGGCGATCGAGCTCATACAGCGATACGCCCAAGAGATTGCTCAGGCGCATTCGTGCGGCGCTGATGCCCTTGTTCGCGGCCACCTCGCGGATACCCGGCTCACGTCGCAGATCACGGAACACGACCTGCTGTTGCAGCGCCGCATCACGCAGCCGGGTATCGATCACACCACCGCTGGCCAGCACACGAAGATGGCTGTCGGTGAGTTCGGCCAGCGCGTCGCGCCCCGAGAGGAGATAGTAGGACGGACGGCGCTGGGCGATCAGCAGGGAGAGCACCTGGCGCAGCGCCAGGCCCTGGGCGTCGAGAGACGTCCCGGCATTGCGGCGCGAATCGAGTAACCGGTTGATCTCGGCGAAGTCGGCGCCGAACCAGAGCCGCAGCCCATCGGCGATACCATGCACTTCGCCGTGACCGAAGGCGGCAGACAATGGCACGCTGTTGAGGTAATCGCGCACGATGTGCTGACGTGCATCCATCGTCAGCTGGCCCCGGCTATAAGCCCGCACACTGGCGGAAACCATCTGCCGGAGCTTTTCTTCAGCACTGCCCGTGCGACCTTCAGGCGAATGCCGGTATTTCTCCACCTGAGTCGCCAGCGTACTGCCGCCAGCCGCCTGCACCGGCAGGCCAAGCTGCCGTTCCACCTGGGTGATGGCCGCCCGGGTGAAGCGCGGCCAGTCCACGGCCGGATTGGCACGCGGGCGTCCGGCATCAAGTAACCCGCGATCCTCGATAAACAACAGGCTCATGGCCACCACAGGCGGCACATCGTCGAAGGTTTCGTAGTACTGATGCGGGTAACGGTTGGCGTACAGCGGCTCCCCACGGCAGTCGTCAATGCTCAGTCCGGCCTGGAACTTTTCCGGATAGGGCACGAAGAAACCCCGGCTGACGTATCGCTGCAATGCCGGCGAAAATCGCACCTGTTGTTCGATGGCAAAGCCGCTGGCCGTGAGCCGTTCCAAAAATCCCGGCAGTTGCGCATAGCCCAGACGGCGATCAAAAGGGCCGGCCTCGGGGAAAAGAATGCTGGGACTGGCGCCGGGCTTGAGCTGGTAATCGAGATTGTCGGCGTAACGACTCAGCCATAGTGCCTGCAGCTTGGAACTGTGCATTTCATGCCAGGCTGCATAGCCGCCACCGGCCAGTAGGGAAACAACCAGCAACCAGCCCATACGGCGCGCCAGTCGGCGACCGCTGCTGGTTTTCTTTCCCGCCTTGCCTGGTACTGGCGCACGCTTGCCATTACCCGCACGGGATCTATCGGACCGCCATACTGCGCCCATTGTTTTCGGCCTGGCTTCCTGGGGGATTCATGGCCTGAGCTTAGATCATTCCCCTTCCTCAGTCAGCCTCTTCCCGCACCCTGAACCATGCGGCGTAGAGCGCCGGCAGAAACAGCAGCGTCAGCACGGTAGCGACGATCAACCCGCCCATGATGGCCACCGCCATGGGACCGAAGAATACGCTGCGCGACAGCGGGATCATGGCCAGCACCGCTGCCAGAGCGGTCAGCACGATGGGGCGGAAACGGCGCACGGTGGCATCGATGATGGCGCTGAAACGATCATGGCCGGCGCTGATGTCCTGCTCGATCTGATCGACCAGAATCACCGAGTTGCGCATGATCATCCCCGACAGTGCAATGGTGCCGAGCATGGCGACGAAACCAAACGGCTGGCCGAACAGCAGCAGGAACAGCGTCACGCCGATGAGCCCCAGGGGCGCGGTGAGAAAGACCATGGCCGTGCGCGAGAAGCTCCTGAGCTGAATCATCAACAGGCTCAGCACGACGATGATAAACAGCGGTATGCCGGCATTCACCGAAGCCTGGCCACGGCTGGAGTCTTCAACCGAACCGCCGACTTCCAGCAGGTAGCCGCCAGGCAACGCCTCACGCACCTCGCGCAACGTCGGCTCGATCTGTTTGACCAGCGTGGCCGGCTGCTGCTCGCCATAGATATCGGCACGCACTGTGACCGTTGGCAGGCGGTTGCGGTGCCAGATCACCCCTTCCTCGAAGCCGTACTCCAGAGTTGCAACCTGCGCCAGCGGCACACTGCGTCCGCTGGCCGTCGGAATCGCCAGACTGGGCAGCATCGACAGGGTTTCACGCTCGCGCGCGGTGCCGCGCAGGAGGATTTCGATCAGCTCGTTGTCTTCGCGAAAGCGGCTCGCCGTGGCGCCAGTGAAGGTGCGCTGGAGAAAGCCAGACAGTTCCAGCGTACTCACACCGAGGGCGCGGGCACGGTCCTGGTCGATATTCAGCCAGACCACCTTGCTCGGCTCCTGCCAGTCAAGGTGGACGTTGACCACATGAGGGTTCTCCCGCACTTTTGCGGCCACCTGACGCGCCAGATCGCGCACCACATCGATATGCTCGCCGGTCACCCGGAACTGCACCGGGTAACCCACCGGCGGCCCATTTTCCAAGCGACTGACACGACCGCGCAGGTTCGGGAAGTCATGCTCCAGCCGCTCGATCAGCCAGCTGCGCAGGGCTTCGCGCTGCTCGATGCTGTCAGCCAGCACCACGAACTGGGCAAAGCTGGTCGCCGGCAGTTGCTGGTCGAGGGGCAAATAGAAACGCGGCGAGCCGTTGCCGACATAGGCAACGTAATTGTCGATCCCGGCACGCGCCTTGAGCATCTCCTCCAGACGCCGCACCTCGGCTTCGGTGGCCTTGAGCGAGGCGCCTTCGGCCAGCTTCAGATCGACCATCAACTCCAGACGCCCCGAGGCCGGGAAGAACTGTTGCGGGACGATGCGGAACAGGCCAATCGAGGCGACGAAGAGCAGCAGCGTCAGCACGATCACTGTCTTGCGCCAGCGCACGCAGAAATGGATCAGCCGCCTTACCCGCTGGTAGAACGGTGTGGAGTACGGATCGTGACCCTGAGCGCTGCCGCCATGCTTCTGCGCGTGACGCCGGGCCAGATCCGGCAGCAACTTCTCGCCCAGCAGCGGCACGAACATCACCGCCGCGATCCAGGAGGCGACCAGCGCAATGGTCACCACCTGAAAGATCGAGCGCGTGTATTCACCCGTACTGGACTGCGCGGTGGCAATCGGCAGGAATCCGGCAGCAGTGATCAGGGTGCCGGTGAGCATCGGAAAGGCTGTGCTGGTCCAGGCAAAGCTGGCAGCCTTGAGCCGGTCGAAGCCCTGCTCCATTTTGATCGCCATCATCTCTACAGCGATGATGGCGTCGTCCACCATCAGTCCCAGCGCCAGCACCAGGGCGCCCAGGGAAATCTTGTGCAGGCCGATATCGAAGTAGTGCATGGAGGCGAACGTCATCGCCAGCACCAGCGGGATTGACAGCGCGACCACCAGGCCGGTGCGTACACCAAGGGAAAAGAAGCTCACCAGCAGCACGATGACCAGCGCCTCGATCAGCACTTTGACGAACTCACCGACGCCGGTTTTCACCGCCGCAGGCTGGTCGGAGACTTTGCGCAGCTCCATGCCGGCCGGAAGCTCCTGCTGCAACCGGGCGAACTCGCTCTGCAGCGCCTCACCGAGCAGGAGGATATCGCCCCCGTCCTTCATGGATACCGCCAGGCCGATTGCCGGCTCCCCCATGAAGCGCATGCGCGGTGCCGGCGGATCGTTGAAGCCACGATAGACCTGGGCCACGTCACCTATGCGAAAAGTCCGGCCCGCCACCCGAATGGGGAAATCACGAATCTGCTCGACCGTCTTGAAGCTGCCCGTCACACGCAGCTGAACGCGCTCGCTTGGCGTCTCGACGAAGCCCGCCGACATCACCGTATTCTGTGCTTCCAGTGCCTGCTTCACTGCTTCGAGCGGCACGCCAAGGGTGGCCAGCTTGACGTTGGACAGCTCGATCCAGATCTTCTCGTCCTGCAGGCCGATCAGTTCGACCTTGCCGACATTCCTGACCCGCTGCAGCTGCAGCTGGATGCGGTCGGCGTAATCCTTGAGCACGGCGTAATCGAAGCCCTTACCGGTCAGCGCATAGATATTGCCGAAGGTGGTGCCAAATTCATCATTGAAAAACGGCCCCTGAACGCCAGACGGCAAGGTATGCCGGATATCGCCGATTTTCTTCCGTATCTCGTACCAGAGATCCGGGATCTGCCGGGAACGCAGCGAATCGAGGGCGATGAAGGTCACATTGGACTCACCCGGCCGCGAGAAGGAGACGATACGTTCGTACGCGCCGGTCTCCATCAGCTTCTTTTCGATGCGCTCGGTGACCTGACGGGAGACTTCCTCGGCGGTGGCGCCGGGCCAGTTGGTCTGGATCACCATGGCCTTGAAGGTGAACGGCGGGTCTTCGCTCTGGCCAAGTTTGCCATAGGAGAGCACGCCCACGGCGGCTATCAGCAGCATGAGAAAGACCACAATCTGTCGATTGCCCAGCGCCCAGGCAGAAAGGTTGAAGCGCATCGGGATTACTCCTGGCCAGCCAGCGCAACCGGACGATTGTCGCGGTCGATGGGTCTGACCGCCTGGCCTTCATGCAGCAGCTGGACCCCGGCCATGACAACCCAGTCCTCAGCCTGCAGACCGTCCAGCACCGGCACCTGAGTTTCACCGAAGGCACCGATCCGCACGGTGACGCGCTCCAGGGTGGCGTCCCCCTTCACTCGCCAGACATAGGCCTTGCCCTGCTCGGCGGTGACGGCCGACAGCGGCACGGCAAGCGATACCTCGTCGGCGCTGCGGATCGACACCAGTGCGCTCTGGCCCAGCTCAACCTGCACATCGGCCTGGGTAAAGGCCACACGCGCCGAATAGGTCCGCGACTGCTCATCGGCGGCTGGCGACAGCTCGCGGATTTGCCCCGGATAGCGCTTGTCCGGCTGAGACCAGAGCTCCACTACCACCTCCTGCCCCACCGAATAACGCTCCAGCGCCTGCTCGGGCAGGTTGATCGCCACCTCGCGCTCGCCATCTGCAGCCAGGACAAAGGCTGTCTGGCCAGCAGCAATCACCTGACCAACTTCGACGCGGCGCTGGGCGATCACCCCGTCACGGCTGGCACGCAATACCGCGTAGTCGACCTGGTTGCTGGCCACGTCGAACTCGGCACGCGTCTGCTGCAAGCGCGCCTGGGCTGCGCGGTAGGTATTTTCCGAGGCATCGAACTGCGAACGGCTGACCAGCTGCCGCTGCATCAGGGTTTTGTAGCGCTCATGTTCGGCACGCGCGACCCGCAAATTTGCCTCGGCAGCCGTCACCTGAGCGCGGATGCCTTCGAGTTGCAGGCGAACGTCCTGCGGATCGAGGCTGGCCAGTGGCTGATCCTTGCGCACGCGCTCACCGGCTTCGACCAAACGTTCGACCACCTTGCCGCCGATACGAAACGCCAACTCGGGTTCGTAACGGGCATGAATCTCGCCCGGATAGCTCTCGAAGGCTTCGCTCGCCGGTTGCGGCTGAACCACCATCACGGGTCGTACCGTGACGGGTTCGGACTCGCCATTGCCGCAGCCAGCCAGCAAGGCAAAACCAAGGGCACCGATAAGAGGCAGGGCAGGTTTGAGCACGCGGATTCTCTCTCACAAAACGAACGTGAATACTTATACTGCCGGGTATAGTAAAAATAACCAAACCAGCCAGTCCAGTATTAAACGTATCCCATGATTGAAGACTTGCCCGCATCATCAGGCCCCGGTCGTCCGAAGGACCCCGCCAAGCGCGAGGCGATACTTGCCGCCGCGCAGACGCTTTTTCTCGGCAACGGCTACGAAGGCAGCAGCATGGATGCCATCGCCGCCGAAGCCGGTGTTTCCAAGCTCACGCTCTATAGTCATTTCAAGGACAAGGAAGCGCTGTTCGCTGCTGCGGTGAAGACCACCTGCGAGACGCGCCTGCCGCGCAAACTGTTCGTCCTGCAAGAGGATTGCTCGATTCGCCAGGTTTTGCTGGATCTCGGCCATGCGCTGCAGGAGCTGGCCAACAGCCCCGAGTCCATCGGCCTGCACCGCGTGATGGTGGCGATGGCGACGCAGAATCCGGGGCTGTCACGGATGTTCTACGACGCCGGACCGCAGCGACTGCTACAGGATCTCGAACAGCTGCTTGGCCAGGCCCACGCACGCGGCCTACTGGGTGTACCTGAGCCCATGCGCGGCGCGGAGCATTTCTGCTCGATGCTCAAGGGAGGCACGCATTTCCGTCTGCTGATTGGCTATGACAACGCACCGGATACGGTCGAAGCGGAGCGGCATGTGGAGGATGTCGTCACGCTGTTCCTGCGCGCTTACGCCGCTGAAAACTAACCGCGCTTACAGCGCCGAGAGGGTGCGAAACTCGTCCTGGGCAAGCTGATCGGTCATGCCGCTGACGAAATCCTGCAGCATCCGGCAGCGATAGTAGAACGCCCACAACGGTTGATTGGGCGAGCCGTCAGGATGACTCTTCAGCGCCTCGTGATAGGCCTTGACCAACTGGCTGGGCAAGCGCCTGGCCAGCATCTGCAGGTGTGGCTCGCTGCGGCAGACACCATCGGTCAGCGCATGGAACACCGGCACAGGCACGCTCAGCAGTGGCGCGTAGGCATCCAGCAACCCCTGCAGAATCCGGTAGCCCTGCAATTGCAGCGTCTCCACTTCGCGGTGGCAGAAGACGTGCTCCATCGCCACGTCCTTGAAGGTCTGTACGATGGCGTTCTCCAGGCTGGCATCCTCCAGCAGGGCGCGGTCCAGGGTACCGTGGTAAACCGGCTCGATATGCTCGATGAACTGCCGGGCTGCGTGCTGCACCAGCGGATGCACCATATTCACCCGCAGCCAGATGAAAAACTCGCCGACCTTGTTGATCGTCTCCTTCTGCGCCCGTGATTCGGCATAGGCGACCATGCTGCGAAAGCTGCGTCCGGTTGCCGCAACCGGCTCGTCCGGCGAGCCATGCTCGGCGAACTTCTCCACCAGCAACCGGGCCAGCTGCTCGATACTGAAGATGCCCTTCTCCACCGAGTCCTCGATATCGGCCAGGCAATAGGCGATATCGTCCGCCGCTTCCATGATGTAGGCGACCGGATGACGGGTGCCGGGGGCAAGCCCAAGCGCAGCCTGCAACGCGCAGACGAAAGGCACCTCGGACAGGTAAAAGCCCGGTTTTTTGTGCAGATACGCGCCCAACGAGCCCTTCTCGGGTTTTGGCGCATAGGCGACACGCACGTATTTGAGCAGCCCGGCGGTCTGGGTATACGTCAGGTTCAGTCGCTGCAGGCTGACCACCAGGCGAAGCGCCTGGGCATTACCCTCGAACGCTCGCAGGTCGGCCAACATCTGCGCACGCAAGGTCTCATCGCCCACCCCGACCGGCACAGCAGCATCAAATAGTGTCTCCAGGTGGCGCGCGAACCACTCACCAATGGCGAATTCACCAAAATGACCGAAGGGCGGGTTGCCGATGTCGTGCATCAGGCAGGTCATTTCCACCAGGCTTTCCAGCGTCCCTTCAAGCCCGTCGAGACCGTACAGCCCGGCCTTGTCACCCAGCTGCCGGAACAGCGTGCGGACGATAAAGCGCCCCGTCTGCTGTACTTCCAGCGAATGCGTCAGACGGCTGCGCACCGCAGCATTGCGCTCCAGCGGGAAGACCTGGGTCTTCTGCTGCAGACGGCGTACGCCGGCAGAATTGATGATGCGTCCCCGATCGCTTTCAAGCTGATCGACGATCAACGACAGATCGCATTCCGATGCCTTGAGCCCCCCTTCCACTCGACCATAGGGCCGCTGGCGGGAAATCTTGTTCTTGAAGTTCACAGACACCGGCATGGATCGCACTCGCAACAGCAATGGAGTCGCGAGCCTAACGCGACACGCCTTGTTTACCAAGACAGGCCGCAGGAAGCATGGCCGAACACGTTCAGTCGGACATGTTTCGGTACCCGCAAGCTGCACCTGTTTGTCGCTCAGGTCGTGCCTGCAACGACAGCAACCGCTAGAATCGACCGTCAGACGGGCGACTCCCTCATCCGCACGCACAACGAGAGCCAGCATGGGCGCACAGTGGAAAGCGAAACACAAGGAAGCGGCAGCCAACGCCAAGGGCCGCACCTTCGGCAAGCTGTCGAAGGAAATCATGATCGCGGCGCGCAGCGGTGCCGATCCGGACATGAATCCTCGCTTGCGCCTGGTTGTGGAGCAGGCGAAGAAGGCTTCCATGCCGCGCGAAACCCTGGAGCGCGCCATCAAGAAAGGCGCCGGCCTGCTGGGTGAAAGCGTGCACTACGAGCGCACCACCTATGAAGGCTTCGCGCCGCATCAGGTGCCGGTGATCGTCGAGTGTCTGACCGACAACATCAACCGCACCGTGGCCGAAATCCGCGTGCTGTTCCGCAAGGGCCAGCTGGGCGCTTCGGGTTCGGTCACCTGGGACTTCGACCATTGCGGCATGATCGAGGCAGCTCCTGCCACGGCCGATGCCGATCCGGAACTGGCGGCGATTGAAGCCGGCGCCCAGGACTTTGAAGAAGCCGACGAAGGCACTTGGCTGTTCATCAGCGACACCACGGATCTGGATACGGTCTGCCGTGCTCTACCCGAACACGGCTTCAGCGTGCAGTCGGCACAGCTCGGCTATCGCCCGAAGAATCCCGTGGCAACGCTGTCCGCCGAAGAACTCGAAGAGGTCGAAGCCTTCCTCGCGGCCATCGACGCCCACGACGACGTGCAGAATGTCTACGTCGGACTGGCAGGCTGACGGCAATACTGTCGCAGACTTCGATTGATGGCTTTAGTCAGCAGGACATAGAAATGAGCACGAACAAGCCGAATACACCTTACGCCCAGCGCGAGCAGGGCTATCGTGAAAAAGCCCTGAAAATGTACCCCTGGGTATGCGGACGTTGCGCCCGCGAGTTTTCAGGCAAGCGTTTGAGCGAACTGACGGTCCATCACAAGGACCATAATCACGACAACAACCCCGAAGACGGCTCGAACTGGGAGCTGCTCTGCCTGTATTGCCACGACAACGAGCATTCACGCTATACGGACAATCAGTACCACGCCGAAGCTCGACCCGGCAGTGACCTGGGGCCGAAAGAAACCTTCAAGGCCTTCGCCAACCTCGCCGATCTGCTCAAGAAAAAGCCGGATTGAACCAGCCCGGCTTTTCACTGCAATTCATTTCACTCGTTATTTCACCAACAGGACCGGCACCGACACCTCATGAATCACCCGGTTGGCGACCGAACCCAGCAGCATGCCGGTGAAGCTGCCCAGGCCGCGCGTGCCCATCACCACGGTATCGCAGCCTAGCCGCTTGACGGCTTCATTAACCTGCTCAGCCACGTTACCCAGAGCGGCATGCCCCTCATGAGCGATACCCGCCGCCTGCAACACCGTTGTCGCCTCGGCAATGAGGGTGCGCGACTTGGCCAACAGGCTGTTGTTGAGATCTTCGATCATGTTGGATGTGACGTATTCACCGTAAATCACCGGCTCATGCTGGGCATTGAGCACATGCACCTCGAGCGGCTTGGGGGCATCGGTGGCGAGATTGACGATGTACTGCAGCGCCCGCCGGGAATTGTCCGAACCATCGAAAGCGAGAAGAATATTGCGCATGTCGAACCTCCATGAAGTGTGTGAAGGCAGCATAACCCAATGCGCAAACGCTTCGACCAGGCATACAAGCATTCATTGATCCAGGGCACACCGCCAAGTCACCAGACCAGAATGTGCGGGCAAAAAGCGGCCAGCGAACATGCACAGAACTTCCATATCCGACGATCAACTGCGCCTGCTGCCAAGCGAATACAGGCCATTGCTGAATAAATTCTACCGAGCCCATCGCAGCCATATGCGCGCTCCGGCAGGTGCGCGCTGCTGGGTCGCCGGCACAACTGAAATCGTGGCAGCACTCTGCTTGAGCAGCGTCGAAAACGGGTATTGGCTGAACGGACTGCTGGTTGCGCCTGAGCAGCGCAAAAAAGGCTTGGGCGCACGCCTGGTTGCCAGGGCGGTTAGCGAAAACAGCGGACCAGTCTGGTTGTTTTGCGTCCCGGAACTGGTCTCTTTCTATCGACGACTCGGCTTCAATGAAAGCATGGTGCTGCCGGAGGCACTTGCATCACGCCTGCGACGTTACAACAGCAACAGGACCCTGATAGCGCTACGGCACGACAACGAGAGATAAACGGACTGAGGGGCAGCTGGTCAGCTGCCCTTTGCGGCTATGGTGAAATCGGGTCGCTTGCGGGAAAGGTTTCTTCCAGCGCTTCATCCAACTGATCTTCGTCGGCTTCGTCAGGATGACGATCAACCGGATCTTCCTCGGCATGATCAGGCCGGGAGGGTTCTTGCGGGGCATTACCGTTCATGATGAGCTCCTGCGAATGGGTCATAGGCTTAGTCTGCCAATCGCAAGAGTCGTTCAGCGAAGTCCGTTCGCCCGCCTTTGTTCCGTGCAAAAAAAGGGGCGGGGGTTTAACCCCGCCCGCCTCCTTCCATGCTTCCTTGTATTTCCTGCTCATCGTCCTGATGAAGCCGTTTCCTGTGGCTGATCCTGACCGACTTCCTTGCCGGCAGTGCCTGTCCATGAGCACGGTTGCGATATTAAGCTTCTCAGCCGTAACGGCAACTCATGAAAAGACAACCCGGAACTGGACAGCATCAAGCCAATTGTTAGTTTTACGTTCTGAATCAAACACTTAATTTCAGTCCTGCCAGACACTAACGGATGTTTTCTCTCATTACTTACACGCACCGTAAGCAAATGCTTACACGGTAAGCCGTTTTTGAAAGACCCCAGACAATGAAAGGATTAACCTAATGGGAGAGTGTTCATGGAAGTGGCTCCCGAACGCGCCCTGCCCCGCAAAGAAAAAGGCTATGTCCCCGTTGCGTGTTGATGGAGCACTCCTGCTTTTGTGGGAGCGGATTTATCCGCGAATTCGCGGCTGAAGCCGCTCCCACTGAAGGATTCTCATACCTCAAGTGCTCGCAACACTCATTGGGCATAGCCAGGAAAAAGCCCCCTTCGCCACTATCGCCAGGGGGCTGACAGGTGCTGATAACAATTCGTAACTGCCTGTTAACCGAACAGCGCTTCGCTGGAAAGGCCATTGCGCTCAAATATCTCACGCATGCGCTTGAGCGCCTCGACCTGGATCTGACGCACCCGCTCGCGGGTCAGGCCGATCTCCTTGCCAACCTCCTCCAGGGTACAGCTTTCATGGCCGCGCAAACCGAACCGGCGAATGACCACATCCCGCTGTTTCTCGGTCAGGTCGGACAGCCACTGGTCGATGCTGGCTGAAAGATCATCATCGAGCAGCAACTCGCAAGGATCGTTCGGCTTGTCGTCACTGAGCGTATCGAGCAGCGTCTTGTCGGTGTCCGGGCCGAGCGACACATCCACGGAGGACACCCGCTCGTTCAGCCCGAGCATGCGCTTGACATCGGCAACCGGCTTTTCCAGCAGATTGGCGATTTCTTCGGGGCTGGGCTCATGGTCGAGCTTCTGGGTCAGCTCACGGGCGGCGCGCAAGTAGACGTTCAGCTCCTTGACCACATGAATGGGCAGGCGAATGGTGCGGGTCTGGTTCATGATCGCCCGCTCGACAGTCTGCCGAATCCACCAAGTGGCATAGGTGGAAAAACGGAAGCCGCGTTCGGGGTCGAACTTCTCCACGGCCCGGATCAGTCCGAGGTTGCCTTCTTCAACCAGGTCCAGCAGTGACAGCCCACGATTGACGTACCGCCGGGCGATCTTCACCACCAGCCGCAGGTTGCTTTCGATCATGCGCTTGCGCCCCGCCGGATCACCCTTCTGGGCCAGGCGAGCGAAATGCACTTCTTCTTCGGGAGTCAGGAGGGGAGAAAAGCCGATTTCGTTGAGGTACAACTGGGTGGCATCGAGCGCCCGGTTGTAATCGATGAACTTGTGTTGCCTGGCGGTAGTGGTCCCGGATCTGGAGCCGATCGAACGAACGCGAGAGCTGTCGCTGGGGCGTTTCGATCCAGAGGCCTGCTCCATTAGTAGAACGCTATCGTCTACGTCAAACTCCGGCACTTCTTTTTTGAGAGCCATTATTGTTGTCCTGTTCTGAGTTCGACAACAGGCTCGGGTGGCACGCAATCCCTGGCAACACACGAGCCCCCTGTTACCGGAACAGGCAGGCCTCAGCTCAAGGTTTTGGCAGGTATTGCAGAGGATCTACAGGTTTGCCCTGGCGGCGAATCTCAAAGTGCAGCTTCACCCGGTCGGTTCCAGTCGATCCCATCTCGGCAATGCTTTGCCCAGCTTTGACTTGTTGGCCTTCCTGAACCAGCAGCCTGCGGTTGTGGCCGTAGGCGCTTACATAGGTATCGCTGTGCTTGATGATCACAAGTTCGCCGTAACCCCGCAAACCACTACCGGCGTACACAACAGCCCCATCAGAAGCAGCTAAAACAGGCTGTCCTAATTCCCCGGCGATATCAATCCCTTTATTCAAACTGCCGTTTGAGGAGAAGCGACCAATAATCTGCCCTTTCGCCGGCCATGCCCAACCGCTTGCCGAACGGGCCACCGGCTTGACCGGGGTAGTCGCTTGCGGAGCCACCTGGGGTAGTCGGGTGATGGGCGGAGGCGCGGGTACGGGCGTCACGATCGGAGCCGATGCACGCGGGGTCTGAACACTGGGTGGAGACGCGGGAGGTGCGCTGGCGACATTGCGCGGAGTACTGCCTCCAAAGCGGATCCGCTGACCCGGATAGATCACATGCGGCGGACCGATGCCGTTAAGCTGGGCAAGCGCTTTCCAGTCCCAGCCGAAGCGAAAGGCGATGGACCAGAGCGTATCACCGCGTTGAACGATGTAATGACCACTGGAGACGCGGTCCCGAGAGTTGCGATCAACTACCTGCACGCCACCCGTAGGCGAGCTTGAACAACCGGCCAGCAAAGCAGCCGCCAGCGCCATGACCAGTGCACCACGGGCCGAAGGCTTGCAAATCCACCGCACAACTGCTGTGAGCCTCAACGAACACTCCCTGGACTTAATCTGCTCAGACGTTCTGAGCCATAGGCTGACGCCGACTGGCAAACCATTCAAGCCCCAATACCAGCACAATGCCTGCAACAGCCATCAGCACGGCCAGCATCAGTTGCGGGTCCTGTCCGGTAAGGCTGGCAAAACTGTCCGGAGAAATATTCTGCTCAAGTACGGGTGTGCGCTCGCCCTGGGAGTTGGTACGCCAGGTAAGCGTCTCCTTCCAGGGCCAGACTTTGTTCAGTGAACCCAGCATGAGCCCGGTGAGAAACGCCAGGGTCAGATCGCGCCAGCGCCCGAGCATCCAGCCGAGCACACGCGCGAAGCTCAGGAGCCCCACCAGGCAGCCGGTTGCAAAAAACATCAGTGTGCCGATATCGAGTGTTTTCACCGCAGCCAGCACAACCGGATAAAGCCCCAGCAGCACCAGAATGAAACTGCCGGAAATACCGGGAAGAATCATCGCGCAAATGGCGATGGCGCCTGCAAAAAACAGGCTCATACCACTGCTGCTCCACTGTACCGGAGCAGCCACGGTGATCAGGTAGGCGAAGGCGACGCCAAGGATCAATCCGATGATGCGTGACAGATCCCAGCGCTGAATCTCCTTGCCGACCAGATGCACCGACACCAGGATCAGGCCGAAGAAGAACGACCAGATCGGGATCGGATGCCCCTCCAGCAGATACGAGATCAGCTTGGCCAGACTGAACACGCTGGTTAAAACGCCGCTCAGCAGAATCAGCAGAAAGGTGCCATTGGCTGCTTTCCACGCGTCTCGAATGCGCCCCCGCAGCAGCAGTAATACAGCGCCGGGGATCGCGCCGATCGAGCGCAGCAGCTCATCGTATATCCCGGTAATAAAGGCAATGGTGCCGCCGGACACGCCTGGAACCACATCGGCGGCCCCCATGGCTGCGCCCTTGAGGTACAACATTAACGCGCTCTTCATGCTTCCTTCCGCTGAGTCTTCAAACTACAGGTCCATTGAGCAGCGGTACGAAACGCACGGTATCCAGCAGCTGCCGGGAAAAACCGTCTTCCTCACGAACGATCAGCATTAATTGCTGAACCTCACCCGCACCGACCGGTATCACCAGACGCCCACCGGGCGCCAGCTGATCGAGCAGGGCTTGCGGCACGTCCGCTGCCGCCGCAGTCACGATGATGCCGTTATAAGGCGCCAATGCCGGCCACCCTTCCCAGCCATCGCCCCAGCGAAAGACCACATTACGCAACTTCAGTTCGGCCAGGCGTTCCTTGGCACGCTCCTGCAACGCCTGGATTCGCTCAACCGAGAACACCCGCTCCACCAGCTGTGCCAGCACCGCGGTCTGATAACCGGAGCCCGTGCCGATCTCCAGCACCTTGTCCAGCGGGCCATCAGCCAGCAGCAGCTCGCTCATGCGCGCGACCATGAATGGCTGAGAAATGGTCTGGTTGTGGCCGATGGGCAACGCAGTGTCTTCATAAGCGCGATGCGATAGCGCTTCGTCGACGAACAGATGGCGCGGCGTGCGCCGGATAACCTCCAGCACATGCGCGTTCGACAAGCCCTCTTCATAGAGACGCTGAATCAGACGATCACGGGTACGTTGCGAGGTCATCCCGGTTCCGTGGCGCATCAGATTCTCCTGTCCAAGATGATTCACAGAACCCCCTCCAGCCAGCCATCCAGCGCCTGGAAGGCCTCACGAAAGGTTCGATCAAGCTGCAACGGCGTAATCGAGACATAGCCCTGCATCACCGCATGGAAATCGGTTCCCGGCCCACCATCTTCGACATCGCCAGCCACGGAGATCCAGTAGCCATCTTTGCCGCGCGGATTGGCCTGCCTCACTGGGGGCTTGGCCCGGCTACGATGCCCGAGACGCGTGAGCTGGATACCGCGGATGTGGTCCAGCGGCAGATTGGGCACGTTGATGCTCAGCACGGTACGCGGCGGCAGATCCAGCTGATCGTGCTTCTCCACCAGCTTGCGGGCGACATAAGCCGCCGTGGGCAGGTTCTCCGGTGAGCGCGAGACCAGCGAAAAGGCAAACGCCGGCTTGCCGGTGAAGCGGCCTTCGATGGCAGCGGCGACGGTGCCGGAATAGAGCACGTCATCGCCAAGGTTGGCACCCAGGTTGATGCCCGAAACCACCATATCGGGCGCCTCGTCGAGCAAACCGTTAATGCCCAGATGCACACAGTCGGTGGGCGTACCGTTCACGCCGATGAAACCGTTCGGCATAGTCGTCGGGTGCAACGGGCGGTCCAGCGTCAGCGAACTGCTGGCGCCACTCATGTCCTGGATGGGGGCGACCACCCGGCACTCGGCATAATCCGCCAGCGCGTCATAAAGCGCGGCGAGCCCAGGTGCATACACCCCGTCGTCGTTGGCGATCAGAATACGCATCAGATATCCGTCTGCCCTGCCAGGCTGACCAGTTCACGCACCACAGCCGTGGCGAAGCATCCGGTCGGCAGGACGAATTCAAGTTGCAGAATGTCAGGCACCGGATAATGCCACGACAAGCCGCCAATGGGGAGGCGAAGAATACGCCGTTCATGCTTCATTCCGGCTTCTGCGAGCCACTTGGCGATTGCCGGCTCGGCCATTGCGACGGCTGTTTCCAACACCCGCATCCCGGCACCTGCGGGCGACTCGCCAGCCCCCCACAACGGACCGGTAGGATGCAGATCGAGGATAGCCAGGCGTGGATCGGCGCATTCGGCTTCGCCTGCGGGAAAGAAGCTGCGACTGTCAGTGAACGCCAGCAGATCGCCCACTTGCGCCTGGTTCCATATACCACTGGCGACACGTTCGGCCAGCACGCGGTTGAACAGGTAACTGCGCCCCGCAGAAAGCAGCCGTGAGCGCAGGTTGCGTTGCACGGGCAGCTCCTGTCGCTCTGCGTATTCGCGGGCGCCCAGTACGTTGCCACCCTCGAAACCGAAGCGTTGCAGGCCGAAGTAATTGGGTACGCCATGGACCTTGATACGCTGCAGGCGTTCGTCGAGTTCGGCGTGATCGGCTTGCAGCTGAGTCAGACGCAGGGTGAAGCCATTGGCCGAGTGCGCACCACGCTGCAATTTACGCTGGTGGCGGCGTACCTTGAGAATTCTCAGCGTCTCGTCTTCGGCCTTATCCAGTGCTGGATCGGCCTTGCCCGGCAAATGCAGGCTGAACCACTGGCGTGTCAGCGCCTGACGATCCTTCAAGCCGGCATAGCTGATGCTTCGAAGCGGTACGCCGGCGGCACGGGCCAGGCGTCGCGCCGCTTCCTCGGTATTGAGGTTGCGCTTCTCGACCCAGAGCCAAAGATGCTCACCCTCACCGGACAGCGGAATGTCCAGCACTTCATCAACCTGGAAGTCCTCGGCAACCGCCTTGAGCACAGCGCTGCCGCACGTCCCACCATGCGCGCGCGGCCCGAGCAACTGATCTTCGGTCATGCGCGAACCAGCAGCGCCACCGCATGCACGGCGATGCCTTCTTCGCGCCCGGTAAAGCCCAGTTTCTCGGTGGTGGTGGCCTTGACATTGACCTGGTCCAGATCGACCTGCAGGTCCTCGGCGATCAGGCTGCGCATGGTCTCGATATGCGGCGCCATCTTGGGCGCCTGAGCGATGATGGTGGCGTCGACATTGCCGACCTTCCAGCCCTTGGCCTGCACCTGCCCCAGCACATGACGCAGCAGCACCCGGCTGTCGGCGCCCTTGAACTGCGGGTCGGTATCGGGGAAATGCTTGCCGATATCGCCCAGTGCCACCGCACCGAGCAGCGCATCGCTGAGCGCATGCAGCAGTACGTCGCCATCGGAATGCGCCAACAATCCGAACCTGTGAGGAATCCGCACGCCGCCGAGCGTGATGAAATCGCCCTCGCCGAAGCGATGCACGTCGTAACCGTGGCCGATACGCATAGATAGAACACCCCTGGAAACTCAGCCGGCGATTCTACAGGAGCTGGCGACGCTTGAACGAATGGCAGGCGCAGACCGTCATTAACAAAAGATCACTTGAATAACTTTCTATATCGTCAATATCCGATATATAGTTCGCCCCACTCCGATATACATCCATCCAGACGCCATGCCAGACGACTTCGACGACATCATCAAGGCACTCGCCCACCCATTGCGCCGGGACATCCTGCAGTGGCTGAAGGAGCCGCAACGGTACTTCCCCCAGCAGTACCACTCACTGGAAAACGGCGTCTGCGCCGGACAGATCGACCAGCGTGCCGGACTATCGCAGTCCACGGTTTCGGCACACCTGGCGACCCTGCAGAAGGCCGGGCTGATTTCCAGCCAGAAAGTCGGCCAGTGGCATTTTTTCAAGCGCAACGAACCGGCCATCCGGGCCTTTATCGAGCGCATCGGCCAGCAACTCTGAACTCTCTCGCACTCCATAGGAGCAGCACCCTCATGCCCACACTCTTCGACCCCATCAAGATCGGCGACCTGGAACTGTCCAATCGCATCATCATGGCGCCCCTGACCCGCTGCCGCGCAGAACCGGGCCGCGTGCCCGGTGAGCTTATGGTCGAGTACTACAGCCAGCGCGCCAGCGCCGGCCTGATCATCAGCGAAGCCACCTCGGTGACGCCCATGGGCGTCGGCTACCCGGACACCCCTGGCATCTGGTCCGCCGAACAGGTGCAGGGCTGGAAGAAGATTACCGACGCCGTGCATGCCAAGGGCGGCAAGATTGTGCTGCAACTCTGGCATGTCGGACGCATCTCCGACCCGCTCTATCTCGACGGCCAGCTACCGGTTGCACCCAGCGCCATCCAGCCGGCGGGGCATGTCAGCCTGGTGCGTCCCAAAAAGAACTACGAAACGCCTCGTGCGCTGGAAACCAGCGAGATTCCGGCCATCGTCGAGGCCTACCGCAAAGGTGCCGAGAACGCGAAAGAAGCAGGCTTCGACGGCGTGGAAATCCATGGCGCCAATGGCTACCTGCTCGACCAGTTCCTGCAGGACAGCACCAACCAGCGCAACGACCAGTACGGCGGCTCACTGGAAAACCGTGCACGCCTGATGCTTGAAGTCACCGATGCCGCCATCAGTGTCTGGGGCGCGAGTCGTGTCGGCGTGCATCTGGCCCCGCGCGCCGACTCTCATGACATGGGCGACTCCAACCGTGCCGAGACTTTCGGCTACGTGGCAGGCGAACTGGGCAAGCGTGGCGTAGCCTTTATCTGCACGCGCGAGCATGCCGGCGAAGACAGCCTGGGGCCGCAGCTCAAGCGGATTTTTGGCGGTGTCTATATCGCCAACGAAGGCTTCAACAAGGAACAGAGCAACGCCTGGCTGGCTGAAGGCAAGGCCGATGCGGTGGCCTTTGGTGTTCCCTTTATTGCCAACGCCGATCTGGTCGAGCGCCTGCGCCAGGACGCACCGCTCAACGAGCCACGCCCACAGCTTTTCTACAGCCAGGGCGCAGAGGGCTATACCGACTATCCGTCACTCTGACCTCTGACGATGGCCCGACCGGAAGCCTCCGGTCGGGCCATTTTCCGTTTCGACGCCCGAATTACGCCTCGCATCGCTTCCCCCCACGTGAAAAGCGCGAGGTGCAACACACGACACGTACTATTCCCTGCCTGCTGCATCCCCACCCTGTCTGGCCGACGTTCAAGAATTTCATGGTATTGCCGAGAAGTTGTGGGGCCAAGGATGCCCTCCACGTTTTTACCATTCGATTCACGAGCGAAATCCATCCATGTTTCAAAAATCCCTGCGCACGCAAATTCTCATGCTGATCGGTGGCAGTCTGCTGTTGATACTGCTCACAGCCCTGGCCTGCATTCACTTCCTCAACCGCAACATCGATCAGTTCCAGCAACTACTCGACGGCCCGCTCACCGAGTCCCGGCTGATCGGCGAAGCCAATCTGGAGTTCAAGACCCAAGTGCAGGAATGGAAGAACGTGCTGCTGCGCGGCAACCAGCCCGAGCGCCGCGACAGGTACTGGGCGCAGTTCCAGGCCCAGGAAACGCAGGTGCAGAACATCCTCGGCGAGCTGCTGAGGCTGACTGCCCACAAGCCCGCACTGGCCATGCAGATCGAGCGCCTGCGCGACGAGCACCGCAACCTCGGCACTGCCTATCGCAAGGGCCTGGATGCCTTCATTGTCGCTGGCGGCGATCCGATCATCGGTGACGCCGCAGTAAGCGGTATCGACCGCGCTGCCAGCGAGCAGATGAGCGAGCTGGTAGAACAGCTTCGCCAATCCGCCGATACCCACTCCGAAAGGCTCCATGCAAACGCCTCATCCACGACCCTGCTCGGTCCGATGATCATGCTGCTGGTGGGCGCGCTGGTGGCTCTGCTCAGCCTGTGGCTGGTCAACCGCAATATCATCAATCCCATCACGATTCTCATCGAGCACGTCGCCCGACTCAGCCAGGGCAAGATCGGCAAGCCTGTGGATGCCAGCCGTGCGGACGAACTCGGTCGCCTCGCCACGGCAGCGAACATCCTGCGTGATTTCCTCGCCGACACCTTTGCCCGCTTGCGACAGGGCACGTCGAACCTGGACAGTGCCAGTGGTGAATTGCACGCCATCGCCACGCTGATGGCCGAGGGCACCCGAGACCAGTTCTCGCGCACCGACCAGGTCGCCACGGCGATACACGAAATGTCCGCCACCGCTCAGGAAGTCTCGCGTCATGCCGCCGAAGCAGCCCAGGCTGCCAATGCTGCCGACGACTCGGCACAACAGGGCGAGACCGTGATGCGTTCGACCATCGGGACCATTACCCAGATGAGCAACCAGATCAGCAGTACCGCCGATGTCATCCGTCGCCTCGAAGGCGACAGCGCACGTATCGGCAAGGTACTTGAAGTGATTCGCGGGATCGCCGACCAGACCAATCTGCTGGCGCTCAACGCGGCCATCGAAGCGGCGCGCGCCGGTGAGGCCGGACGCGGATTTGCCGTAGTCGCCGACGAGGTCCGCACGCTGGCCCAGCGCACCTCCGAATCGACGGCGGAAATCCACCAGATCATCGACACCGTGCAGACCGGTGCGAGCAACGCGGTGCATGCCATTGAAAACGGTCAGGCACACAGCAAAAAAGGCCTCGAACAAGTGACGCAGGCCGGGCAGATGTTGCAGCACATCACCGCCGCCATCGAAGCCATCCGCGACATGAACAGACAGATCGCCACGGCGGCCGAAGAGCAAACAGCCGTTGCCGAAGACATTTCGCGCAACATCACCGAAATCACCATGATCGCCACGCGCAATCAGGAAAACGTCGAGCGTACCGAAACCGCCAGTCAGAACCTGCATGGCCTGTCGGCACAACTCAGCGAAGTGACGCACCGCCTCAAGGACTGACCGCCGCAAGATCCTGTATCACGCGCACAAAAAAACCCCGAGCAAGCTCGGGGTTTTTATACAGCGTGGCTGGCTGGCTTACATCATGCCGCCCATGCCACCCATGCCGCCCATGTCCGGCATGGCCGGGGCAGCCTTGTCGTCAACCACTTCGGCAACCATGGCTTCGGTGGTGACCATCAGACCGCCGATGGAGGCCGCAGCCTGCAGTGCGGAACGGGTGACCTTGGCCGGATCGAGGATGCCCATCTCGATCATGTCGCCATAGGTGTCGGATGCGGCGTTGAAGCCGAAGTTGCCCGAACCCTGCTTGACCTTGTCGACCACTACGCTCGGCTCGCCGCCGGCGTTGGAGACGATCTGGCGCAGCGGTGCTTCGACAGCACGACGCAGCAGAGCGATACCGACGTTCTGGTCTTCGTTGTCGCCCTTGAGCTCGGAGATGGCCTGCAGCGCACGCACCAGGGCAACACCGCCGCCAGGTACCACACCTTCTTCGACGGCAGCACGGGTTGCGTGCAGGGCGTCTTCAACGCGGGCCTTCTTCTCTTTCATCTCGACTTCGGTACCGGCACCGACCTTGATCACGGCAACACCGCCAGCCAGCTTGGCCAGACGCTCTTGCAGCTTCTCTTTGTCGTAGTCGGACGTGGTGTCTTCGACCTGCTTGCGGAGCTGGGCAACGCGGGATTCGATATCAGCCTGAGCGCCAGCGCCGTCGATGATGGTGGTGTTTTCCTTGTTCAGCACGACGCGCTTGGCGTTACCCAGGTGCTCCAGGGTAGCGGTTTCCAGGCTCAGGCCGACTTCTTCGGAAATCACGGTACCGCCAGTCAGGATGGCGATGTCCTGCAGCATGGCCTTGCGGCGATCACCGAAGCCAGGTGCCTTGACCGCAGCAACCTTGACGATGCCGCGCATGTTGTTGACCACCAGGGTGGCCAGGGCTTCGCCTTCGACGTCTTCGGCAACGATCAGCAGCGGACGACCGGCCTTGGCAACGGCTTCCAGCACCGGCAGCATTTCGCGGATGTTGGAGATCTTCTTGTCGACCAGCAGCAGCAGCGGGCTGTCCAGCTCGGCCACCATGGTGTCCGGCTTGTTGATGAAGTAAGGCGACAGGTAGCCACGGTCGAACTGCATGCCTTCTACGACGGACAGTTCGTTTTCCAGGCCCGAGCCTTCTTCAACGGTGATCACGCCTTCCTTGCCTACGCGCTCCATGGCTTCGGCGATGATGTCACCGATGGAGGAGTCGGAGTTGGCGGAGATGGTGCCGACCTGGGCGATGGCCTTGGTGTCGGTGCACGGCTTGGCCAGGTTCTTCAGCTCGGCGACGATGGCGATGGTGGCCTTGTCGATGCCGCGCTTCAGATCCATCGGATTCATGCCGGCAGCGACGGCTTTCAGGCCTTCGTTGACGATGGCCTGAGCCAGAACGGTGGCGGTAGTGGTGCCGTCACCGGCTTCGTCGTTGGCCTTGGACGCAACGTCCTTGACCAGCTGGGCGCCCATGTTCTCGAAGCGATCCTTCAGCTCGATTTCCTTGGCGACGGAAACGCCGTCCTTGGTGATCGCAGGAGCGCCGAAGCTCTTTTCCAGAACCACGTTACGGCCTTTCGGGCCGAGGGTCGCTTTTACTGCATCAGCCAGGACGTTTACGCCTGTCAGCATCTTCTTGCGTGCGGAGTCGCCGAACTTGACTTCTTTAGCAGCCATTTTGATTGATCCTCAATTCTTGAAATTGGTTACGGAGATTCGGGGTGATCAGGCTTCAACGACGGCGAGGATTTCGTTCTCGCTCATCACCAGCAGGTCTTCGCCGTCAACCTTGACGGTGTTGCTGCCGGAGTAAGGGCCGAATACCACCTTGTCGCCGACCTTGACGGCCAGCGCACGCACTTCACCGTTGTCCAGCACGCGGCCAGTGCCCACAGCAACGATTTCGCCCTGATTCGGCTTCTCGGCAGCGGAGCCCGGCAGGACGATACCGCCTGCGGTCTTGGTTTCTTCTTCGCTGCGACGAATCACGACGCGGTCATGCAGAGGACGAAGCTTCATTGTCGATCTCTCCTAACAGAGTGGTTCCATGCCGATGCATCTCATCGGCGGGTTGGCAAATTCCGGCGGTGCCGGTTGCGGCCCGCTGTGCGAGCCGCAGAAGACGGACTGTCAAAATGCGACAGCGACCTTGCGGTGTCCGCTAGATGCGGGCGAGGAAAATGATTTCAAGGGCCAGCGACTATTTTTTTACAGCACGAGGACGCAGGGTCTGGCTGCGCGGACCCTGCAGATCGATAGCCGTATCACTTGTCGCGACGTTCCCATTCGCCCTCGATCACGTTCGGGCGCTGAGCCCCGGCAGCTTGCTCATGCTGTCGACGAAGGTCATCGGCAAAGGCCCGACGGCGCTGCGCCTGGGCTTCGGCACGACGACCGAGCACGCCCAGAAAGAGCTTGCGCGAGGGCGGGAACAACAACAGCAGGGCGATCAGATCACTGAGGAAACCCGGTAGAAACAGCAGGCCACCGGCAACGACCATCATCACGCCCTGGAGCATTTCACGCTCCGGCAATTCACCTCGTGCCAGCCGCTCACGGGCACGCCAGGCGGTGGCAAACCCGGCAAAGCGCATCAGCAGAATGCCAGCCATGCCACTGAGCACCAGCACGAGGATGGTCGCCAGCACCCCGATGGAACTGCCGACCTGGATCAGCAGCGCCAGCTCGGCCAGCGGGAACAGGAGAAAAAGCAGCAAGAAAATTCGCATCAATAATCCTTGGCGGAAGAACAGCTTCCGATTCTGTGTAGATGACGGCATACGGCGCCGAATTCAAGCCGATTGACGAGCAGGCTGTAACGGGATTATTCGCCCTGCCCGTCGTCAACAAGACTTGAAAACTACCGGATGAAGCTGAAGCCCTGCTGAATCAGGCACGAGCCATGGCCACCAGGGCCTGACGCACCTGGGCGGCGGTCGAACATGCAGACGGAAAGGGCAACCAGTGAACGGCCTGCCCGATGCGCAGGTGAAAGCCCTCGGCATCTATCCCAACCATCCTGGCTTCGGATGCAGCCGACAGCCCCGCCTGCTCGACGTAATGCCTGATAGCTGCAGCATGATCGGCATTCATGTGTTCGAGCATGCCGCCTTCGCCGCCCTCGGCACCGGCAAAGGGATTGGCCCTCGCAACCTGATCGAGCCAGTGAATGGCGCCAAAACCACCGATGAAACGCCAGCGAACTGGCTGCACAATCCAGAAGTCGAAATCATGCACGCGGTGATAGTCACGTGACTCGGGGAAGTAACGGTAATAGCGCTCAGCCGCAGCCTCGACCAATAGCGGCTCAGTCAACTGCCGTGCCTCGGCCATCAGGGTCAGTCGGCCGTTAAGCTGCACATCTTCAACGCCACGCTCGGCCACCAGCAACGAACAGCGCGGATCAGCCTGAAGATTGCGGGTGTGCTGGGCGATCCGGCTGATCAGTATCAGCGGCCAGCCCTCCTCGCTCAGGCAGTAGGGCACGACCGAACCAAAGGGAAATCCCGGCATTGCCAGGGAGTGTGTGGAGAGCACGCCCCGGTATTCCTTGAGCAGTAATAGTCGGGCATTCTTGACGGCTTCTACGCTCACCTTTGGCTCCTGGGACTGCTGGCTATTGAACCGCGCCAGCATAACCCGTCCTCTGAAGGCGTCGCGATACGCATCCATTATAAAAACGGGAGATGGGCATGCAGCTCAGAGACAAGGTCATCATCATTACCGGCGGCGGTCAGGGCCTGGGACGCGCGATGGGCGAATACCTCGCCGGCAAGGGCGCCCGCCTCGCGCTGGTCGATCTCAACCAGGAGCGCCTCGATGAAGCCGTCCAGGCCTGCAAACAGGCAGGTGGTGAGGCGCGCGCCTATCTGTGCAATGTTGCTGATGAGGAACAGGTCAGCCACATGGTGCATCAGGTCAGCGAGGACTTCGGTGGGCTCGATGGCCTGGTCAATAATGCCGGCATCCTGCGCGATGGCCTGACCATCAAGGTCAAGGATGGCGAGCTGTCGAAGATGAGCCTGGCGCAGTGGCAGTCAGTGATCGACGTCAACCTGACCGGCGTCTTCCTCTGCACCCGGGAAGTGGCGGCCAGGATGATCGAGTTGAAGCGCCAGGGCGCGATCATCAATATTTCCTCGATTTCCCGCGCCGGCAACATGGGCCAGGCCAACTACTCCGCCGCCAAGGCCGGCGTCGCCGCCGACACCGTGGTCTGGGCCAGGGAGCTTGCGCGCTATGGCATCCGCGTGGCAGGTGTGGCGCCCGGCTTCATAGAGACCGAAATGGTCGCCAGCATGAAACCCGAGGCACTGGCGAAGATGACCGCCGGCATCCCGCTCCAGCGCCTGGGAACGCCGATGGAAATCGCCCACTCGGTGGCCTACATCTTCGAGAACGATTACTTCACTGGACGGATTCTGGAGCTGGATGGCGGCCTGCGCCTTTAAGCTTCTGCTTCAAGAACTTCGTGGCTGAGCCACTCCCACAAAAGCGCTGCCGCACGGCCTGCGAGAGAGGCGAATGGCTACAGGCAGCTTGCCGCCTTACCAACCCACCCCGAAGCCGATGGTGTAGCGGGTTTCATCGGTTTCGTTCTCGGCGCCGCTGACGATGTCACGCTCGGCCTTCATGTTCAGCGAAGCCCAGTCGGTCACCTTGTAGCGCAGCCCTACTTCGGCATCCAGCGCATAGTCGGCCACGCCTTCCAGCGGCTTGCCGATTTCGCCGGAGGTGAACAGCTCGAAAGTCTTGCCCACCAGATAGCGGTTGTAATCCCACTTCATGGCGGCCAGGAAGAATTCATCCTTGCTGCCGTCGGCATATTCGTAGTCACTGCGGTTGATCAGCGAGGCCAGCGAGAACGCACCCAGCTCGTTGTCCCAGAACTGATAACCGGGACCTGTACCCAGGGTGCGCTGGCGACGAACATCCTCGATCTGATCGCGCTTGTAGCTCAGACGTCCCTGCCAGAACCAATGCTCGTCGATGAAACGGTCGAGGGCATATTCGGCATCCCAGTTGTCGGTAACCGTAACGCCATCGCGGTATTCGCGGTTGTAGCTGCCGGTGCCGTTGTGCCTCCACAGGCCGTGCCGGGCCTTGGTATCGAAGGACACATCGTAGTCGTCGGTATCGGTCTCGGCGCGCTTGTAGTCCATCGCCACATCGATGTTGCCCTTCCAGGTGAGATCCTGGACCAACGGCTTGGGATGAATGATCTGCGAAATGCTCGCCAGCTCCACGGTGCGCGGGCTGGCACCATTGGCGAGGATTACCTTGCCGTCATCGCTAGCCTGCAGCGACTGGACCACCTCGCCAGCAACCTGATCCTGCTTGATCAGCAGTTTCTGGTTGCTTTCCAGTGTGGCGATGCTGCTCCACTTCAATGGAATCGAACCGCCATAATCGGTTTCAAGGAGCAGTTTGCCACCGTCCAGGACACTGATCTTGCCGGTCAGACGATCACCATTCTTAAGCCATACGGTATCAGCGAGCAATGGCAGGGGTAGCGTGGCCAAGGCCATGCACAACAGGGTTCTGGAAAACATATAAATGTATTGAATTCTGATCGGGTGGGTTAATAGCCGTGATTGGGGCCGCATTATCCTTATGCCTGTGGTCACAGCAAGCACTGACCGCCAGGCGGAAGACGAGTTCATCAGGAAGCATTGCCATGACCGACCAGTCAACGTTGTTACCACCCGGCGCCGATGCCGAAGCACGCCGGGCTGCCGTTTATCTGGTAATGGCGCAAATTCCTGAAGGCAAGGTGGTGAGCTATGGCGAGCTGGCTGCCATGGCCGGCCTCGGTCGAGCCGCACGCTGGGTCGGTCGGTTGATGTCACAACTGCCGGACGACACCCGTCTGCCCTGGCACCGGGTGATTGCCGCTGGCGGACGCCTGAGCCTGCCGGCGGGCAGTGCCGCGGGCCATGAGCAGCGCATGCGCCTGCGCGCCGAGGGCCTGACCATCATCAATGACCGGGTGGACGTACGTCGGCACGGCTGGCAATCATTCGGGCACAACGAGTAGAGTGCGCGCTTTGTGCCCATTTCCTGACAGATCATTGCCGTATGCCCCGTGAAACCTGGCGCGATGCTCTCGCCGCCTATGCCAGCCCCGCCTCCCTGACGCTGCTAATCCTCGGCTTCGCCGCAGGCCTTCCGGCGATCCTGGTATTTTCGACGTTGTCGGTATGGCTGCGCGAAGCCGGTGTCTCGCGGGAAACCATCGGCTTCGCCAGCTGGATCAGCCTGGCCTACGCCTTCAAATGGGTGTGGTCACCGATGCTCGACCAGTGGCGCCTGCCGTGGATCGGCGCACTCGGACGGCGGCGCTCCTGGCTGGTGCTGTCGCAGGCGCTGATCGCCATCGGCCTGGTAGGCATGGCACTGTGCAACCCGCAAACTAATCTGACCATGCTGATCGCCTTGGCGGTGATGGTGGCGTTTTCTTCGGCCACCCAGGACATCGCCATCGACGCCTATCGCCTGGAGATCGCCGAGGACAAACTGCAGGCAACCCTGGCGGCCAGCTACATGACCGGCTATCGCGTCGCCATGCTGCTGGCCAGCGCTGGCGCGCTGTTTCTTGCCGAGTGGCTGGGGTCGAGTAGTCTGGAGTACGACCAGGCCGCCTGGACCCTGACCTACCTCATCTTCGCGTTGCTGATCGTGCCGGGCTTCATCACCAGCCTGCTGATTCCCGAACCTCCCGCCGCAGCCCCGCTACCCGACGAGCCTTCACGCTATACCTTCAACCACCAACTGGCCGCTGTCGGCCTGCTGCTGGTACTGCTGATTTCCGTACCGGCGATGATCAACGCGCTGATCGCACAGGCCTGGCCGCGAGCGCTGCTCTATGCGCTGTTCATTCTCGGCAGCATTTCTCCCGTGGGCCGCTCCCTGCTGGTGCCGGTGCGGCATATTCTCGGCCAGGCCGGGCAGAAGCAACGCCCGCAACGTTTCGATTTCGCGCATCAGGCGGTGTCGGTGATCGTGCTGATTATCCTCATTGTCTCGACTACCGGCATGTTCCAGTCTTACTGGGGTGGCTACTGGCCACGCGGCACCATGTACCTGCTGATCTGCTGGGGCTGCCTGTCTGCACCCGGTCGCATTCTGATGGGGCCGGTGCTGACACCGATTACCGACTTCATCATCCGTTACCGCTGGCAAGCGTTGCTGCTGCTGGGACTGATCGCCACCTATCGGATGTCCGACACGGTCATGGGCGTGATGGCCAATGTCTTCTACATCGACCAGGGATTTACCAAGGATGAGATCGCCAGCGTCAGCAAGGTGTTCGGGCTGATCATGACGCTGCTTGGCGCGGCATTCGGCGGCCTGCTGATCGTGCGTTTCAGTATTCTGCCGATTCTCTTTATTGGCGGTGTCGCCTCGGCGGCGACCAACCTGATGTTCATGCTGCTGGTGGAAATGGGCGCGGACCTGCAGATGCTCATCGTCACCATTTCCTGCGACAACTTCAGCGGTGGGCTGGCTTCGACAGCGTTCGTCGCCTACCTGTCGAGCCTGACCAACCTCAAGTTCTCAGCGACCCAATACGCACTGCTCAGCTCGCTGATGCTGCTGTTGCCTCGACTGCTCGGCGGCTATTCAGGTGTGATGGTGGAAAATCTGGGCTACAGCAACTTCTTCCTGGTTACAGCCCTGCTCGGGGTGCCGACGCTGGTGCTGATCGCCTGGCAATGGACGCGCAACCGCCAGCACCCCGAAGCGGCGCGGAACACGCCGTCTTCGGAGCACGGCTGACGGTTCAGCCCTGAATGACATGCAGCTCGCGGCGCGGCAGCGGAACGCCAATGCCGGCCTCGGCGAAACGCTCCTTGAGCTGTTCGGTGAACGCGAACGTCACCGGCCAGAAGTCACCCGTGGCGACCCAGACGCGCAGCGACAGGTTCACCGCACTTTCCCCCAGCCCGGTCACGAACACCACGGGCTCGGGGTCACGCAGCACGCGCGCATCCTCGGCGATCTCCAGCAGAATCTTGCGGGCCAGCCTGATATCCGCGCTGTAGGCAATGCCGACATTGATGTCCGCGCGCCGGCGCTGTTCGCGTGAATAGTTGGTGATATGGCCGTTGGACAGGCTGCCGTTGGGCACCACGATGGTCTTGTTGTCGGCGCTCTTGAGTACCGTATGGAAAATCTGGATGGAATGGACGGTGCCCGCCACGCCTTGGGCCTCGATCCATTCACCGACCCGAAACGGACGAAACAGCAGGATCAGCACACCACCGGCGAAGTTGGCCAGGCTGCCCTGCAGGGCCAGGCCCACCGCCAATCCGGCCGCACCGATCATGGCGATGAACGATGTGGTTTCCACACCGACCATCGAAGCCACGCTTATCAGCAGCAGGATCTTGAGCGCTACCCCGACGAGGCTTTCGATGAAGCCATGCAGCGAGGGGTCGACCTGACGGCGACGCAGCAGCGCGCCAAGCCTGCCCGTCAGTTTGTTGATCAGCCACCAGCCGATCAGGAAGGTGATCAGCGCCAGCAGCAGCTGGGCCGAGTACTGCAGCACTATGGGCAGCCATGCCTCGGACAGGCCGACCAGATATTCGATATTGACATCCATGATGTACGGACTCCTGAGAGCAGAGCACACCGATCGTGCGGTGTGCTGGGGCAAGGCGGGAGAAAAGCGGCGGGATCAGTCGCGGAAGTTGTTGAACTGCAGGGGCATGCCGAAATCCTTGGCTCGCAGCAGGGCGATGGCCTCCTGAAGATCATCACGCTTCTTGCCCGTTACCCGGACCTGCTCGCCCTGAATGGCCGCCTGCACCTTGAGCTTGGCGTCCTTGATGTACGCGACGATCTTCTTTGCCAATTCCTTGTCGATGCCTTCGCGTAGAATCGCCTCCTGCTTGACCGACTTACCCGAAGGATAGGGGTCTTTGAGTTCCAGACATTGAACATCGATCTTGCGCTTGACCAGGCTCAACTTGAGAATGTCCAGCATCTGTTCCAATTGAAAATCAGCATCGGCAGTCAAGTGAATGGTCAGCTCCTTGAGCTCGAAATTGCCTTTACCGCGCAAATCGTAGCGTCGATCCAGTTCCTTGGCGGCGTTGTCGACGGCATTGGTGACTTCGTGTTTGTCCAGTTCGGACACTACGTCGA